>TBL_comb47_HYPODRAFT_10005324_pt1 | contig 14388 bp, 15 predicted proteins | sample TroBogypolimnion_40_FD_10682 | JGI IMG/M metagenome (IMG submission 10682)
AGACAAGATCTCCGTTATCATTTCGGATGGTAATATAATCACGGTCTAGTCTTGGAACACTTAATATCTCGTCATCAGTCAACGCTGCCGGTAAATCATAAACATCATTTACCCATTCCGGATAATTGCTTTTGGTATCCCACTCGCTATCCTGACTGGAGTATTTTAATGAAAATCCTTTGGAAGCTTTAACCTCCTGATGGCTCCAGTTCTCAAGCTCCTTAATAGTTAACGGACTTAAGTTTTCAGGTAAGAACAGGTCCTTTTTAAACTGGATCCTAACCTCTTTTTTCAATTCATCGATCAGATAAACCAGGCAGAAAATATTCTTTACCGTCTTGAGAAAGGTCACCACGTCTACATCATCAGGCATTAAATAATTGTAATAAAGCACACTCATCCGGGTATTTAGCCTTCCACGGGTTTCATGACCCAGAAAAAGGATTTTACTGAAAAGAACCGCCTTATTGAATTCGGAAGATTTCAGTTCATCTTCAAGAATACGGTATCCAGCAGCTTCAAAGATCTTTTCAATCAAAAAGTAGATTTTAAATTGCAAACAAAACCAGGCACAAGCATTCCAAAGCGGATTTCCACCCGCAAAGTCATACATCGCCAAATGGGTATCTCCGGCTCCATTCCACTGCTGATAATTAGCGACCCTTAAAGTATCCACTACTTTAATCTGGAATGGAGCAACGACAAACATCTGGTTATCTAAACTATTGGATAAATCCCATTCGGCAAATTTTGCCTGAAAGTTATTAGTTGCATTGTTCTCTGCATCCATATAGTTGGGCCACCATTCACTGCCAAAATCAAGGTCTGACAAATTTTGACCTTCCATCTTTTTATTAAACTCGGTGTCCCCGCTTTGAAGGATTAACCCAATCTCATCCTTCGAGATAGAATCGTAATCCACAGCCCCACGCAAAATCTGGATCCCATTCTCTTCCAAAATGAACGTTTGATCCACGACATCACCTTTGCGTTGCAGTTTACCCGGCCAATCCAGATTTTGCTGATTAGGCAATGTAGGCACAGGAAAAGGAAATGAATAACTCCCTGAATTGTCACTCATGAACGGGGATACCCGTTCAATATTGATCTTTCCATCGAGCGGTAAAGCAATAGCCTTATTATTAATAGTGAGTTTCATACAAGTAACTATGATTTTCAGATTAGGATTTATAGACTTGCTTTTTAAACTTTGAAATGTCACTGATCGCTTCATCCAAACCATTGCGCCCATACTTATTGATATACGCATTGGCCTTTATGCCCTGTTTTAGCTGGCGGTTCAATTCTTTTACCGCCGTAATTAGTTCCGGATTTTGCCCCGGCTGATCCGCAAAAGAACTTTGTTTCGGTTTAGATGGTACGTTATTACTCATTCCTGATAGTTTATAATCACCCGACAATTGACTGCTGATCATTAATGGATTTAAGTCAAGATTTAATAACTCATGCTTCTTTCTAGCCTGTTCAATAGCACCAATAAATGGGAGAACTGATCTGTTTTTAACACCTTCCTGTGGTATAACGTATTCTCCCCGGTGAACAACTCCTGCAACCTCCATCTTATCACCAGGCGTGGTAAACCCACCTTCACTATATCCACTCTTCTTTTTCTTGCCCCCGACACTGGTCATATTCGCAACGGTTTGCCCCAGAACGACCGCTGTAGCAACTGCAGCCGTAACCGTTGCTTTGGCATCCTGGGTAGCAGCCCAGATTGGTCCGGCAATAGGCCCCATCATGAGCGCCTGGGTATTGATCAGCATCAACTGTTTCCCATACTCCGTCCAGATGGATGCAATAGCAAGTCCTTGCTGAAATAAATATAAGGCCTTGCCTAAATCTGTTTCAATACCAACGGCAGTAATCATAGCTCCGGTCAGATCCGAAATATTCTTTAGTTTTTCCTCCTTGATCCCATACTCCTTGGTAATCTGTTCCTCTTTGATTTTTAGAGAACTATCCGCATAGCGCCGTTCAGCCTGCGCCTTCAAGACTTCATTGGCATCTGCATCCAGCAAATCCTGTTCAAACTGGGCTTTGTTCTTCTCCGCGCCGGCCTTCCATTTCTGCTCATCACTATATGCCCCGGCCTCATTAATTAACGCCTTGTTCATTTGCAGCTGTATTAAACCGGCCTGATCCAACTGATTGACCGTATGATTGTGCTCTTTTGTTTTTTCTGCAATGGTCGCATTGATCTTGTCATTCAATAATTTTTCCTCACTCTTTAACTGGAGCCTGACCACCAACTGCTTTTTTAGCATGATCAGCTCATTTTTCCATCGGAGCTCTTCAATGGCTTTCTCCTTATCAATCTTATCCTTCAGATTGTCAATCTTAGCCTGGTCCAGGGCATTGTCAGCATCTAACATTTTTTGTTTAAAACTCTCACTCTGCGTTACCATTAGGGTATTAAACGCAGCTACCGCTTCCTCATAAAGTTTGCTTCCTTTCTTGAAACTGGTAACTTTACTTTGCTGAAATACAAATTCTTGTGCAATGAGCTCCGCCTTATACTGCTCATCGGTTGACAATCCCTTTAAATGATTTTCATTGATTAGTGCAATCTGCGCACTGTTCTCTGCCTGCAGGCGTTCAAGGGTCTTTTTATCCTGCCTTGACTCAATTTTATCCTCCTTATCCTGCAATTCATTATGGGCTTTACCCAGATTATTTAATACCCCAATTTCTTTTTCAATCCCTTCAATCTTTTGATTCCGGAGCGTTATTTCCGCAATGGTACTACCTGGTAACTCTTTTGCAGCAGTGAGTTCCCGCTCTTTTAACTTAACCAAATCACTATGATCCCTTAATTCATCATCGCTGGTTGAAACCGGGGAGATTAACTGTGCTGCCAGTAATCCCTTTTTCTTCTTATTGAGTATATTTATCTGATCATCCGTTAAATCGATTTGCTGCTGATAAAATTCAGCTTCGCTCTTTTTATCATCCTCACGAGCAATCTTTAACTTACCACTGTATATGGCCTGGGCATTAAGCTCAGCAGTCAATTGCTTATCAACGCCTGCGACCGTTTTATTTTCATTGGATTGATCGTTTATTTTGGTCATAGCTACCGAAATCTCTTCCTGCTTTTGCTTATATCCGGTCAGGCTTAGGTTTAACCGTTCATACTCCTTATTGAGCGCTCCAACCTTTTCGTCTGATTTTTTATCTCCTACCAGGTAACGCTGTTTCTCTATATCAAAAAGCTCATCCTCAATAGCCAGTTTACGCTCTTCTGCTTTAACAGAGGCATTATTGAGCGCTTCACTGTTGGCCCGGAGCGCAGCCAGTCTGATCTTTTCTCCGTACTGCACATTTACATCCGCCAACAGTATTTTCAATTCCTTATTTGAAATTTTCTCACTATCCAGAAACCCCAGAAAACCAGGATACTGTTCTTTTAACCGCTTGATTAAATCGACTCTTATTTGTTCTCCATCATTGGTCCGGAGGATTGCTCCGACCATGGCTCCCAGGTTGTTTTTCTCCTTGATAATATCAGTTGAATAACCACTGAGTAGCGAACGCTCTTCTTTGAGGATGTTGTTTGCAGCATTCGCAGCTTCTGAGGCCTCCTTTTTTTTCTCAATGTAATATTGAAGCGCTGATGCTCCGGCAATGATAAGGGTAGTAATCAATCCTATAGGATTTAATTTCATGGAACTGGTTAAGGCTCTCATTGCCGCTGTAGCACCTTTGATGTTGCCAGTTACCAGCATCAGGGAAATACTCCATACTCCATTCAAAAAGGATAAGGTAGCAGTGATCGCAGCCTGAGCTTTCTGGGTAATGATCTGCATGAGGGTTGCTTGGTTCGCCCTGCCCTGCCATAGGGTTTGCAGTTTAACCGCAATGGTATAACCGGCAATAGCTAAAGCCGAAGTGACTATTACCCGTGCATACTGGCCAAAAAACTCAATCACAACAATCAGACATTTCAGAAAGGTTCCGAAATATCCGGTAACCGCGTGCATAGCCGGCATTAACTTTTGCCCTAACTCGATGGCAATAATGGCGATCCGGTTACCCGCCTGGGCAAGCTTGGCATTGTTATTATCCGAATTGACAGCCGCCTGTGTCATCGCGACCGTGGTCCCGGTAACGGCTTTTGCGAAGTAATCAAATCGTTCAATATTACTCGTCAAAATAGTCCCAACAGTAATATTTCGTTTCCCGAATATCTCAATCAGTTTATTATCCCTTTCGATGGAATCTCCCCTGGCATCCAGCTTTGACTTTAGTTCAACGAGTGCATCACGCATATTGAAAATACCACTGGTATAACCCAATCCGGCTGCTTTTAAACTGATTAAGGTTGTCTTTAACTGGGTACCAGCTTCCTCACCTTTTAACTGGCGCTCTGCTAGAGTTTCCAAAACCCCGACAGTCTGTTCCAAGGTCAAATTGGAATCTTTGGCTACTGTTCCAACAGTTGACAAGGATTTGGTAAGATGTTCCACTTCAGCGCTCCCGGCCAGAGACCCCGCACCAAGAACATTTATAATTCTTCCCGCCTCTGCAGCACCCAAATTAAACTGGTTCATACAGGCTGCAACAGCATCAATGGCAGGTTCCATCTTCATCTTTGATGCTTCGGCAAGGATCAAGGCTTGTTTGGTTACTTCAACAAGATCCTCTTTATTTTGGAGCAATTCTGGACGGGCAGACCCCATTTTGGTAAAGGCATCAACAATATCCTGAGCGCTTTGCGTAACCCGGATACTGCCATCCAAGGTCGTTGTGCTTAAATCTTTGGCTTGCTGCGACAACCATTCCAAAGGTCTGCCGGATAAACCAGTAAGAGCCGAAAGATTGGAAACCCGAGCTTCAAAATCATTGTAAACCTTAACCAAAGCCTTGAAACCTAGGACTAACCCAACAACGGCAGCAGCTCCAGCCTGAATCATTGAGAAATACCGGTTAAAACTATCTCCCATTCGGGCCAGGCTCCATGATTTTGATATCCCGGAAATCTGTTCATTGTGTTCAGCAATGATTCCTTTGAGTGACTTAATCCCATTGGCAGTTTTGAGATATTCCTGACTGCCAATCTTCATCCGGGCCTGCTCATTGATTAACTTAGTCATCTCAGCCCGGATAGATTTGATGTCATTGCTGATCTCTTTGCCGTTGATATAGAAACTAATTCTGCGATCGTAACTTGTGGCCATGGTATTTGTTTTGGGCTAAGTTAACGGGATGTATAGCAGTAGAAAAGGACAGATCTAATCGCGTAGAATCCTACCAGAGAATAAAACATCTTTAGACGAAGTTGAATTTCCAAATATTATGTACGTTTACGTCTATTTAATGTAGTATATTGTTTCGCATTTAAGAATTTATCTGAAAACAGAAATTTTTTTTGTGAATATAAATTAGTCGTATATATACAGATAAAATACTATGCGTATTATAATTAGTATATTTATTTTTTACAGGAAACTTATTCTGCCCTCTTTAACTATGGCAATGGCAGTGGCATATCTTGAATATTTGAGGACACACATATTTCCTTGGGCAGCAGTTGGAATAGGTTATATTTTGATGACTCCGATATTCCAATATTTTATTTATGAGAAACGAAATCCGAATGATTATTACTTCTATTATAACTTGGGAATTAGCAAATATATTCTTTGGGGAAGTACATTATTCTTGAGTTTGTTAATTGTAACTATTTTAACGATTGGATATGCAATATGCAGGTAGATAGTGTAATGAAGAGTTTTGGCATAAAGCAGGTGCTCACAGATGTTTTTTTCACATGCTGTCAGGGTGAAATAATTGGATTATTGGGTAGAAATGGTTCTGGTAAATCAACCTTATTAAAAATCATATTTGGATCATTAAATGCTGATCAGAAATTTGTTAAAATAGGTGACAAAATCAATAATGGATTATTTGATAATCGAAAATTACTTAAATATTTACCTCAGGATAATTTCATTCCCAATCACATAAAAGTTACAACAATAATATCGCTATTCTGTGACGAGGAGAATGGCTCATTAATAAAAAGTAATGAGTAGATTAAACCAATGCTGTGTAAAAAAAGTGATCAACTTTCAGGAGGAGAAAAGCGGCTTTTAGAAATTCTATTAATTACCTATTCTAATGCAAAATACATACTGATTGATGAACCATTTAACGGCATTGCTCCAATTTATAAAGAGGAAATTAAAATGCGAATTAAAGAGCAATCAATAAATAAAGGATTTATAATTACCGACCATGATTACTGGAATATTTTGGATCTCTCAACAAGGATAATATTAATGCATGATGGAGGAACAAAAGAGATCAAAAACAAAAAAGATTTGGAATATTGGGGATATATTCCGGACGGAATCTTAAACCTACAAGAATAGAGCTGAAAGTGGGCCATTGTCCATAATAAGATAAAAGCAGTGAATTCAATCAACATCCTTAAATTAAATTACGTTTGCAAATGTTAGTTAAGTAGAGTAAATTTGTGCAAAACACAGTTATGCAAAGGCTTTTATCAGATAATATAGACAAAATCAAATCATTATGCATTGCACATAATGTAAAATCGCTGTTTGCTTTTGGGTCTATTTGTACAGATAGATTTACTGATCAAAGTGATGTTGATCTCCTGATCTCCTTTAAACCTATGGATTACGGAGATTATGCCGATACCTATTTTAATTTGGCTGAAAAGTTTGAGGACTTGTTTCACAGGCCGGTTGACCTGGTAACTGACAAATCATTATCTAATCCTTATTTTATCAACTCGGTTAATCAAACAAAGACTTTATTGTATGGATAATGAGACTAAAAAGTTTCTATTTGATATTCAGGAATCCATAGATTCAATTGAAAAATATCTTGGAGAAAAACGGGATTTCAAAGTCTATATGGCAAATAAGATGTTACGAAGAGCTGTTGAACGTGAATTTGAAATTATTGGTGAAGCAATGAGCCGGATTGAAAAACTCGATCCATCTCTGGATATATCGAGCAAAAAGCAGATTATCAGCATGCGCAACAGAGTGATTCACGGTTATGATAAGATCGACAATGAGATTATCTGGGGCACCATTGTAAGACATTTACCAACCCTGAAAACCGAGATTGGAAATCTGCTGAAATAGTATCAATTATTTATTAGATGAGTTTTTGCAAAACGATAGTTACATACCATTTTAAAAGTTGATATGATTAGTTAAGCAAGTTGTGTTGCATGTTAACAGACCGAACTATGACAAAAATTAAAGTAAAAGTTGGTGTAATTGGATATTTACCTTTCGATTTTAATCGTAAAATGATTAAAAACTGGAAATCTCATGTCTTTGAGATTGTTGATGATATTGATGAATTCCATTTTAAGAATGACTCAGACACTTTTTCTTGGGGATATAGTGATAAGATTCTTAATAGTGAGTTACCAGTAAACTATGACGGAGACTTTTTTATTGGGATAACTTATGTCCCAATTGAAAATAACTTTTATGCTAGACGATTAGATTCAAACAGAGTTGTTTTATCGTATTTTGAGATGTACCAAATTCTCAAAGAAGATAATATCCCATTGGAAAATTTATTATTGAGAGTTATATACGCTTATACTCTTGTGTATCTAAGAAATTCTAAAAGGTTACCTGCTCAAAACGATTTGTTGGGATTCACACATGACGATACTCGTGGTTGTTTGTTTGATATGAATGGGAATAAAACCGATGTGGTTTTTTCTCTTGATTCACCAAAAATTTGTGATGATTGTACAAACAGAATTAGAAATGAAAAAGTTCCGGACAATTGTACCAATCAGATAAAAAAAGAAATACGTCGGATTAAAAAGAAGCCATTTTATAAGATTATTGAATTCGTTAAGAATAGACCTATTTTTTCAATAGTAATTTCTGCAATCTTTGGTATATCATTAAGCTTGATCGCGACTATAATTTATGAAAATGTTATAAAGTAACAAAAAACGGAAGTGTAATCTGAACTCTGTCTGTCATTATAAAATTGTATTTAAAGCACTAAAATCTGAACTATTATGCTTTCAAAAAAAATGTCAATAATACTTATTTGCTTGATTGCAATATCTGGTGTGATTGAGCTTTCATTTAGTAAAAGTTCAATTGCTCAATTTATTGCAAAAGCAATACTTTTAATATTTCCCATTTACATTCTTACTGACAAAGATTTCAAAACGAAATATCCAAAAGCTGTAAGTATGAGGCCAGCGATGATAATCATAACAGTCGTTTTTATTTCTTTAACAGTTTATTTATTAGTGAATGCAATCTGATCTTTTTAGAATCAAAAAACTCGCCACTCAACAAGCGGTCATACACCTCAGGGGTTTCATCTACAAGTCAAATGCACCTCTCCCTGGTAAAGTTTGTAACAGCTGATTGTTTAGTATTCACGACATGCCACACGTCACATAGCACTGAATGTTAACCGCAGCATTTGTGGACTGAGGTTATATCAATGGACAGTATATAAAACAGACAAACATATTAAATGCTGAGTTTAGGCGAACACATATTAGAGTCATATGCTCATATTCTCAACACTGATAGGACAATTTTAAAATTGAATCCGGCCATTGAAAAGTTTGGCTATAAATTTCTTTGGGTTGACGTATCTGAGTTTGAAAAAAACTTTTCAGAGATTTTTAATATTTCCAAAAATAATGACCGTCCACTTACGATTATGATAGGACGAGAATTTAAGGGAATATCTCATGAACTGCATAACGCACTAGTACATACTCAAATCTTAGGACCGATGTTTCTGCATATGGAATATCCTGGGATAATTCTGTTGCAAAAGTTGGCTGACTTTAAAATATCAGGAGATACAATGGACTTCATAATTGAGAATAAGGAATTCTCAAACTTTTACCCTTTTGTTCAAGGCCTTTTGCTTCAATTGCGACTATATAAAATTGGCGAAATTCGATGTTCTCAACTCTTTCACATATCATCTATTTCAAGACAAATTTCATTGAGAAAAAGAGAGATTGAAATCGGTTCAAATGGAGATTATACATTAACCGATGAGGATGTAGAGCAATTATCAAAGAAAATTGTTGCAAAATTTGAATCAAACGCATTCACAGAACTTGCGGTTAAAAATTTCAGTGTCGTTTATGACTTGCCAGACGGACAAATACGCTTTATTACATTGATGACTTGTTTGGAAAGTTTATTCAATCTAGGCAAAGACCAAATTTCTCACACTATCGCAAGACACTTATCAATTATTCTTTCCGACAAAAAAGAGCAATTCAAAGAGAACTACACAAGGATTAAGAAGCTATACAACATTAGAAATTCAATTGTTCATGGAGGTGAGTATAAAGATGACATCATACAAGATTACCTTGAACTTTCCAACAAAGTAAGAGCAGCAATCAATTTTTGTAATGTTCCTGACTTGACTAAAGAAAAACTATTTGAGGATTTAAACTCACGAGGATTTTAAAGGACAGAACAACTAAGATAATTAGCTTAGGATAGAGAGTAGGATAGTTGCTAATCGATTAGCTCGCATCATCCGGGGGACACCAGACAGGGAAAGGAAAATAGATTGGCTACTGTTAATTATTATTTAATTACTAATCTGGTAGCATTGATTACAGCATCAGCATTAATTTGTTCCAGCTTCTCGATCAATTCCGGCATTAACTGATCAATCGCCGGATTAAACCACTCCCTGGGTTCCCGGGTTGTTAACGAGATAACACTTTTGGCAGTCCTCACAACTGTTCCGCCGACCATCTTATACCCCCGGCCAACACCTTTGTGGACAAAAACCCCATGCCTTTCGAAGATTATGGAAGCCTGGTCAATAACACCATATTTCTGCTTGGTCTGAGATTTCAGGCTGTCACTTAATTTGCGTTCCAATCGTCCATGGTGAAACCGGGACTGATTTTTACCATGAGTCAACATGGCAGTATTTAATTTTAACCGCTTCTGAACCATGCTGATCCATTTGCGAACCACCGCATTTTGTTCTTTAGAGTCATCATGTCCGGATACTTCTGTAGCTCCATCCACCGAATTAGTATAAATAGTCATATCGTAAGTTAGTTCAGATTTTAAACCGGAATAACAGCATTATAATTCCACTTCGCTTCATCACAATCACCAGAAAAAGAGGTCAAAATCTTAAACGTGCACCTAACCCCGAAATTTTTATCCTGCTCATTGGCTATCAGGGTATATTCTACAGAACTCAAATCAAAATCCCGGATTACCTGGCTTTGAGCATTTCGTTTGTCTTTTTTTATCCGGATAACGATTTCATCCGCAATCCCTTCTAACCGGTCCCAAATAGCGTGCATGGTATCAAAATCCCCCAAATCACTTAAATGATCCAGTAGGATGAAAGCTCCGGTCCGATCCTTGAGAATATTATCGCTCTTGTTATCGATCAAATTACACCGGTATCCTTCCAGGATCAGAGCCGGATAATTGACTGTCTTTAATCCAATCAATACTTCATCAATCTCAAAACGGTAAAAATGATTTTCTGTGGTACTGTGACCGATCTCGATATGCTGAGTAGCAATCTCCCTGAAATACTGGACTAGCTCTGAAAATTTAGTATTCATCTTGTTACTTGTTTAATTTAATCCGGAATCAATTTTTAATGGAATACACGTATTTGTGCGTTAGATACTTCAGGACTGCATGAACAGGCAGATCTGCATACGCATCCAGGTGAATTAAATCTTCCCCGACCATGGATTCAAATAACTTGACCCATACAGAGGTTTCCATCATTTTATTAAGCTCCGGATCATCCTGTTTTTTTCCTTCCTGAAAAACCATCGGATACCGCTTTTGTAACCACCTCAGAACCATTGAATAATTATAAGCAATGGCTTTAAGAACTTTAATATCTACACTTTTCAGCTTAGTGACTTTCGTTTCAATGGTATCCGGATTAAACCGTTCACCCTTCGCCAAATAAAGCGAAGCCACAAACCGGTAAAGCTTCTCAGGTTCCTGGCTTTTCATCCAGTCACCGTAATAGCTCTCACAAAAAATAAACTGACCGAAACTCATTCTGCTTAGTTTCTGGGCAGGCGCCATAAATCGGGTGCCTGGAATGTCATGTATCATGAAGAAATGGGAACAGGGCTCACTTTCTGTCAGAAATTCAAGTTTTTTGTAAATCGAGTAGTGGACATAATGTGATAATCGTTTAATTATCTTTTTATTTAATCCGGTCAGTGAGGAAAGAAAACCCACTTCATCGCTTCGTTGACCAGGAACAACTTCACTGATGGCAATCAATTGTTTACCCGTGATTTCGGTCCAGGATTCGGGCACCAACCTCCTGTAATAGCGATGAAACCAGAGAAAAGGGAGCTTTAATTCTATCGTTGTCATTGCCAGAAGGTTTTTTTGCCCGTATTATCCCTTCGGAAAACTTTCCCGGAGGTAATCACAGCATCAGGCCACTCACTGCTATTTTTCGCAAGATAGATACGCAGCTGATCCAGGTATGCATTACCATAATTCCGGTTACGCATCACCAGAATGGCAATCCGGTTATCCGATGAAGGCTGTTTTTCTGTCGAATTCATTCCAACAGCCCTACTGGAATTGAAATACAAACCGTTGTCTTTCAAATCTGCACCTGACTCTTCCATAAGTAACGCAGAAGCCAGGTAAGCCAACGGTTTGCGAATATACGGAAGCAACTTAACCACCCTGGGTTCAGGACTCACTTTAACCAATTCATCCTTAACCTTGGAAAGAATAGCTTCACCCAGTAGAGGCGCAATCTCCGTATCTTCAATGAACTGAAGATGCGGCTTCATCCGCAGAAAAGTAAGGCGGCTGCGATTGATAAACAAAATCGAATTAAACTGCTCGGTAGTGGAGATGAACATGGTCTTAAACAGCGTGTAACTCTCCGATTCACCCCACTCATCAAACTCGTCAATGTGCTCTTCCAGAAACTCCAAGACATTGTCAAGCTGGTTAAACCCATTAGTCCTAAAGTAACTCTTGAGGTTGTCCTCCTGGTATTTGTATAACCCTTTTACTGAATCCGTTTCAATGCGTTTAAATCCACCGTCGGTAATGTGGGAATTGAGCAGATCAAAGCCGATCCAATACGCCAAATGAACAACAGCCGATTGCGCCAACCTAAGCAGTTCAAGGGTTAATTCATCCGCTCCACTCCCACCGGAATCAGCTCCGGATTCTGATTTATAAAAATCATTCAGCTTATCGTACAATTCTTTCCCGATAACCGGGATCAGATAATCACGCTCAGCATTATGAATGTGCGGAGCAACACTCTCAAAACTCGCAGCCTGGGAAACAGGGAGATAAACCCTGATCTCTTCCATCTTTATGTTTCTACTTTTACTAAGTAGCATATTGTTAATGTATTGTGCTTATTAACTTAAAGTCTTGGTCGATCCTGCACCTGAATCAAGGGTAGTGAGAACCGTATTTCTAAACCTCCACTCAATATCATCCTCTGCTCCGTTATATCGGATATAAAGTTCCAAAGGATCCAAAATATCCTGCCGGTCAAGCCAGCAGTTTGCAATATTGACCAGGTATGCTTCCCTGATATTACTGCCTCCCTGATTTCCGGCATAAGTTCCCCCCGGCATACCAGCCCCAAGCACATTGGGATTAACCATTATGGAAAACATGATTTCTGAATTGGCTGCAGCCGAAGTGACCAGGTTCTGTTCACTATTTAGTTTATTATCAAGGGCCTTAATAATCCATTGTTCTTCGACTTTACCATTGACAGGATTGATGTCGAAAAAAGTAAATATTGGCTTGTCAGCATTTTCCACCCCGCACAGATTGGCTTCAACATCATCCATGTACTTCTCAATAGCTTGTTTACGAAGTTCAATGTTGGCAAAATCCTGCTTGGGAAATTGCTTATCCCAGAAAGCATAAGGTATCTGGATGTGCCACTTCCAGGTTATCTGATTCTCATAGGCTTTTTTCAGAAAGGCCGGAACACTTTTGGCAATGTCAATCCATCCGGCCAGATAAGAAGCCCACCAAATTGGTGAGCTGTAATATTCACCATTGCCCCAGCTGTCACGAATCACATAGATAAAGGACTTACCAGCTGTCTTGTTTCCCCATCTTCTTCTGTCCAGATCAGCAATGGGATCATACTCATCCAACACATCAATAACTACATACTGCCCTTCCGCAGGAGAATCAGGCCACTTGCCGGAAACAACACACTGCTGAATAACTCCATTTACATCAGCTACTGATAGCCTGCAATACCTGGCATTGATCGTATTGATCCCGGCAATCTGATCACCGGTGTTGTTCATCATGATCTGAACAAAAGCACAACCAAACTTCAGGTAATCACGGAGCGCCTTAGCCAGGTATCTTCGTACTAATCGTGAATTTGCAAACCGGATCAGTGACTTATCCTTGACTCGTTGTAAGATCTCATTACCTGCATCATCATAATCAGTAACCTGACAGGCAAAGATTCCCTGGCCAAGGGTGAAGTTACGGGTAAACTTTAAGCCGGTATTGAGTACTCCAACACTATTGATAATGTTATCAGCAATTGTTGGAAAATCATTGTTCCCGTTCCAGTCCGATACCCAGATGCCACCCACGAGGAACTTATCTTCATCCGGATTCTTGGGCTGTGCCGTCTTTTTTAAACGCTCAGCCGGAGTACCGGTTGTGGTTGCCTGATAACTAGCACCATAAGCAATCAGAGGTACACCTGTCTTGTTAAATAAGATATCTGCCATTAGAGTTTGATTTTTTTACCGTTCCATTCTATGATACTATCAATATGAACAGGAGTAACATGACCTGCTGCCTGGTTGTCCTGATCTACCGGAAGGACTCCACGCATACGGTGATCACTGCGATTAAACCGTAATCCTGCAGCAACAGCACGCGGATAAAAAACAACCTCACCACTTTTCTTCACAAACTTTATGGAAAAGGTAACCTGTTTCCCCTCGGGTGTTTCCTTAATCTCAAATTCTTTCAGGGCAGTATACCTTCTGATCTTTACAACTTCATCCATCCTACTGCATTTTAGGAACGAAAGATAGGAGATCAACCAGACAGGTTAAAGGACAAAAATATCAAGAGAGTTAAGGACTGTTTAATACGATCATTTGTTTTGCAGGACTGAATTACTTTCTTCCTGTTTTTCTTCCTGATCTAATATTAATACATTTGAAAACATTATGTTAATATCATATATCCTCGTAGAATCTTCTTTTTTTTCTGCATCCTGAACAGGCAATTGGAGGGCCTCTTTCTCGCTCCGTCCAAATTTCAGCAGGAAATTTGGACGGAGCGCTCGTAGGATTAAGGAATTACAATAAAATAAACT
>TBL_comb47_HYPODRAFT_10005325_pt1 | contig 14386 bp, 11 predicted proteins | sample TroBogypolimnion_40_FD_10682 | JGI IMG/M metagenome (IMG submission 10682)
ATCTTGATGTTTGGCCGGAACCTTTAATAAAGAAGTGCCATAGCGAGTGGTGCCGGTCTGCATTGAGTGGCTATAGCCCTCGTTGTGTCTCTGACGCTGGCGTTCCGGGACAATTAAATCCAAAGTGCTACCCAAGGCTTCTGCTTCTGAATAACCAAAGATGCGAGTAGCTGCAGGATTCCACAACACTATCTTTTCATCGGCATCAGCCACAATGATTGCATCACCAACGCACTCCACTAACTGATGTAAATCGATATTGGTATTCATGGAAACAGTCTATGTCTTTTTGATAAATCTGTATATTGATTTGCCGAATAAAAAAGGCGCTCACTAGGAGCGCCTTTTACTTAACAGCGATATTAATCGTGATTAAACTGCTTTTGCTGCATGCAATTTAGCGATGTCATCTGAGCTGTAACCTAGGTCAGTCAACACTTCATCAGTGTGCTCACCCAATACAGGAGATGGCTTCACTTCGATTTCCAAATCAGAGAACTTGATTGGGCTGCCGATAGTCAAATACTTGCCACGTACTTTGTGATCAACTTCAACAATCGAACCGCTCTTACGCAAGTCTGGTGATGCAGCCAATTCTTTCATGGAGAGAACAGGGGCACATGGAATATCGAACTTGCGGAGGATGTCCACAGCTTCGTATTTAGTCTTGTCTTTGAGCCAATCTTCAATCGTTGCGAAGATATCAAAAATCTTGTCTTGACGAGCTTCAGCAGTCATGTAAGCTGGATCAGTTGCCCACTCTGGTTTGCCCAAAGCTTTAGTAATTGGCTCCCAAGCGTGACCTTGAATAGTGAAATAGATGTATGCGTTAGGATCAGTTTCCCAACCTTTACACTTCAACACCCAACCTGGCTGACCGCCACCACCAGCGTTACCGCCACGTGGAACTACATCAGTGAATGAACCATGTGGGTACTGTGGGTACTCTTCCAAGTAACCAACTTTGTCCAAACGCTGTTGATCGCGCAACTTCACACGGCACAAGTTCAATACTGCATCTTGCATTGAGCAAGAAACTTTTTGACCTTTACCAGTCTTCGCGCGCTGCATCAAAGCAGTCAAAATACCAATTGCCAAATGCATACCAGTATTAGAGTCACCCAAAGCGGCAGCAGAAACGGTAGGAGGACCATCCCAGAAACCAGTAGTAGAAGCTGCACCACCAGCACACTGAGCTACGTTCTCATACACTTTTAAGTCTTCGTATGAGTGGCCATCACTAAAGCCTTTTACAGAAGCCATGATCATTTTTGGGTTCAATTCTTGGATACGCTTCCAAGAGAATCCCATACGATCCAAAGCGCCTGGACCAAAGTTTTCAACCATGACGTCAGAGGTCTTGATCATCTTCTCTAACACTTCTTTACCTTCTTGAGTTTTAGTATCAAGTGTCAAAGAACGCTTATTACCGTTGAGCATTGTGAAATACAAAGCATCTGCGCCTGGAATGTCGCGCAACTGGCTACGTGTTACGTCACCAGAACCTGGGCGCTCTACTTTAATTACGTCAGCGCCATACCATGCCAACAACTGAGTACATGCAGGACCTGCTTGTACGTGTGTGAAGTCAATAATGCGAATACCGTCTAATGGTTTAGTCATAGTTGTTTCTCCTTAAGTCTTTCTTGTTTACTGCAAATGTAGTCCGAAAATATTAATGTTTTATTACTTCTTAGCAGCTGCTGTGGATGGGTTTAGGTTTGTTAAACGTCCACTCTCAGTACCTGCAGTTTCATCAATAACAGCATTGATGAGGGCTGGTTTACCGGCAGCAATGGCTTCTGTTAATGCTGCTTCTAATTCTGCTGGGGTAGTTACGTAGTAACCCACACCACCAAATGCTTCAATCATCTTGTCGTAACGTGCATCTTTTACAAACACAGTTGGGGCAACATCAGCACCACCTGTAGGATTTACATCGGTACCACGGTATACGCCGTTGTTATTGAAAACAACAGTAGTAATTGGCAGGTTGTAACGGCAAACCGTTTCCAATTCCATACCGCTAAAGCCGAATGCACTATCGCCCTCAACTGCAACTGTTGGCAAACCACTAATGACAGCAGCTCCAATGGAGTAGCCCATACCAATACCCATAATGCCCCATGTACCAGAGTCAAAACGCTTACGTGGCTTGTACATATCTACGATGGCACGGCAGTAATCCAAAGTATTAGCACCCTCGTTCACCAAGTTCACATCTGGGTTTTTCTTGATGACATCACGAATGACACGCAATGCACCATGGAAGTTCATTGGGTTAGCTTCTTTAGCCAAAGTCTCTGCCATCTTGGCAAGATTCTTGTCTTTCTTTTCAGTAATCGCAGCAATCCACTCAGCACTTGGCTTAGGAACAGCAGAGATACCCTTCAAGAGTTCACCAACGCATGAACCAATATCACCAATCAACGGTGCAGCGATTTGTACGTTGCTATCGACTTCGTTTGCCTGAATATCAATTTGGATAAATTTCTTAGGCTCTTTGCCCCATGTCTTGCCCTTACCATGCGCCAGCAACCAGTTCAAACGCGCACCAACCAACAACACTGCATCAGCTTCAGCCAATACAAATGAACGTGCTGCAGAAGCAGATTGTGGGTGATTGTCTGGCAACAATCCTTTTGCCATAGACATTGGTAAATAAGGGATGCCAGATTTTTCAACCAGATCACGAATCTCTTGATCAGCTTGAGCATAGGCAGCNCCCTTNCCCAACAGAATCAATGGACGCTTAGCGCCTTTAAGAACGTCNAATGCNCGAGCAACAGCATCTGCNGCTGGGATTTGACGTGGAACNGGATCGATTACCTTGAAGATGGTTTTCTTGGCTTCTNCTGCAGGCATTGTTTGAGCAAGCAACTGGGCTGGCAAATCTAAATACACACCACCTGGACGACCAGAAACAGCAGCACGGATTGCGCGAGCAAAACCAATGCCGATATCTTCAATGTGATTGATACGATAGGCAGCTTTGCAATATGGCTTAGCAGCATTGAGCTGATCCATCTCTTCGTAATCACCTTGCTGCAAGTCAACGATTTCACGTTCACTTGAACCGGAAATCAAAATCATTGGGAAACAGTTCACAGTGGCGTTTGCCAATGCTGTCAAACCGTTCAAGAAACCTGGTGCAGAAACAGTCATACAGATACCAGGCTTTTGAGTCATGTAACCAGCGATCGCTGCAGCATTACCAGCATGCTGCTCATGACGGAAACCAATAAAGCGCAAGCCTTCTGCTTGAGCTAAACGACATAGGTCAGTAATTGGAATGCCTACGAGACCGAAAATCGTATTGAGATCATTTGCTTTCAGTGCATCAATAACGAGGTGAAAGCCATCAGTTAATTGGGTATTTTGGTTGTCTGTTGTCATAGAATTTTTAGGTGAATTACGGATAGCTCTGAGTAAGGGCTAATGCAATCTAGCTTGCGCTACTGTCTCCAATAAAGTTATTAATCGCACGACGGGTTTTACTCCCCGCTTAGGCTGAGATGAATATTAGGCTTGGGGATCGGGATCATCATTGACTTCGGTCAATTTCCCCCTAAATCCTGTAATTACAGGGTCCTGAAGCCTAGATAAAAAGCTCTTTATGCTTGGTTTTGAGGCGACTCAAGGTCTCCGGGGAGAGATTGAGATAAGCGGCCAACTCTTTTTTAGGGAGCAGCTCGAAAAGGTTCTCGTATTTGCGCAAAAATCGCTCTACCCTGCCTGGGGCATCCAACATGTGCAAGGTAATGGTGTGAGCCATGATCTCGCTCATCAGACGCATCACCTCGAATTCAAAACTCTCTTTGAGAGGCTTATGCTCTTCCAGGAATTCGGCCCACTTTTTCATAGGCATGCGGGCTACGCGGGCTTTAGTGACACAGGCTATGCTATATGGAGCAGCCGTCTTCAGGCGCCAGGCGGCATAGCTAGTTTCGATATCTTTTTCAATCGCAAAACGCAGGATCATTTCTTTTGCATCTGCGCTAGAGACAATGCGCTTCAAAATTCCATCAAGCACAAAGTATTGCTCCATCTGGTGATCACCCTGATGAAGCAAGATTTCTGATTTTCTGAGGTCTGAGATCTCCAGATGACGCTCTAAATCTGCCATAGCTGCCGGATCCAAGCTTTTCAAGACTGAGTTTTGACTCAGCTGTAGCCGAATTAGGTTTTTTTCGAGGTGCTTATCTAATGCTGTCATGAATCCTTCATCCTAGACCCTCTATTGTAGGCTTTTTATGAGCCAAATCAGGTATCAAAGACCTTCTATCGGCTAGAATTCAAGTGTCGTGGTGCTTTATTGCAGTGCAATAAAGTTAAACGGGAAACACTAAACGTGTGCTGCCCCCGCAACGGTAGGTAAATACGCTCCAAATACGCAGTAAGGGGCGTCAGGAATCTGAAACGCCACTGTGCGCGTCAATCGCATGGGAAGGCCAAATTCTGACATTTACTAGCCCGGATACCGGCCAAGACAGGTGGAATTTTGCGGACGGGGATCTTCGCGCGCCGATGACAGCGTCAGATCTCTCGATCAAACGCCAAATTGACGCCCGAACTCCTGCACCGGAAATTCTGTTCGACCCAGCTTACGGGGAAGTGAGCTAGGCATTCGATAACAGAAGGTCAAAAATGCAGCAGCAGTTGAGTAAGAAAAAAATCGCCCTATTTTGCGGCGCAGTGCTAACCCTTGGTTTTACCCATCATGCATTTGCCCAAAATGCTCAATCAACGGTAATTGTTTCCGGATCACGCTTTGAAGAAAATCTCAATGAGGTTCCCGCCAACGTTCAGGTAATTACCAGGGACGAAATTGCAGAATCCACTTCTACTAATATTCCAGACATCCTATCCCAAATAGGTGGCCTGAATGTAAGAAATACAAATGGTGGGCAATTAAATCTTGGCGCAACAATTGACATGGGCGGCTATGGCGTAACAGCCAATAGCACAACGCTTATATTGATTGATGGTCAGAGAATTAATCCTATTGACTCATCCTCTGTGGCCTGGGAGTCAATCCCACTGGACTCTATTAATCGAATTGAAATATTACATGGTGGCGCCAGTGTTCAATATGGTAATGGCGCAGTCGGCGGTGTTATCAACATAATTACCAATGGTGGGAAAAAGGATCTCAATCAGCTATCCACCTCTTACGGTAGTTTTAATACCCTTGTGAATAACGCAATTTTTAGAAGCACGGTTGATGAAACTACCTTGCAGTTAAGTGCAAATACATCCAATTCAAATGGTTGGAGACAAAATTCCGCCGCTAACGCGTATTCCTTTGATGCAAAAGTTACTCAATCACTGGGCGGTAGAGATAACCTCTATGCAGATGCGTTTTATAGTTACTCAAATCAACAAACCCCAGGGGGTGTAGTTGGACAAGTTGGTCAAGGGGATCCTCAGGCAGCAAAATTTAACAACATAGCATCTGGTACAACTGCAAATAATTCAGGTATTCGTGCAGGACTAGCCAAGGATCTTGGTAGCAACTTCAATTTAGAGGTGGATGGCTTCTACAGCAATAAAACTACCTTTTTTAATCAGCCCTATTACTCCAGCGAAGCCTCGGGTATCGGCGATCCTGCAAATGGGCAATACCAATACATTAGCCCTTCATTTACCAAATTCCAGGGATGGCAAGGCAATTTTTCACCTCGAATTAAGGGAGACTTTGGTTCATTCGGAACTAGCATCTTGGGCTATGAGTTTAATAAAGCCAGCCAATCCTCCGGCAATACTTATAGTGCTGTGATGAATCAGACGGCAGCTAACGTTTACCCCCCAGGGCNATATGGNGTAGCTAGCCTACCATTACAGAGTGCAGCAAATGCAAGCCTCTATAACCAGTCGATCTACTTTATACAAAAACTCCCCATTACCAATGGCATTGATNTAAATGGAGGTTATCGATACCAAACACAAAGCGCNACAGCGAACGGNACTGATATTTGGACCGGAGCAGCAAGTGATAGCCAAACTTATTCAGCCAATGCTGGAGATGTAGCGCTCAACTTTAAATATCTTGAAGGTCAACGAATCTATATCAAATGGAATCAATCNTATCGTTTTCCAAATATTGATGAATTTTGGGGTTGGTCCAAGAATGGAGGAGGNTCTACATTCGGCGGAATTCTTAAACCTCAGACCGCACAAACTTATGAGCTCGGTGGAAATTGGCAGGTCCTAAAAAGCAACCTAACTGCATCAGTTTTTACATCAGTCTCTCAGAATGAAATTCTCTACAACCCTGCTACATTCATTAACTCCAATTCTCCTTATGACATCAATCGGAATGGAGCGATCTTTAATATTCTTTCAGCAGTAACACCTCGGTTATCGATTGGCGCTGGTGGAACAGTTCAGCATGCCTTCTATGCAAATGGGCCTTATCAAAGTCAATCTATTCCACAGGTCCCAAATTTACTTCTGAATGCCCGAGCGACTTACATGATTACTAGTCAGTGGTCTATTGGTGGAGTAGTTAATTATGTTGGTAGCCAGCACTACGATGCCTCGCCTACTGATTACAACGCTTTAGCTGTAATGCCCTCATATACCGTTGCAGATATTTATGCCAACTATAAGCTGGGAAACTGGGAAACCCGCTTAACAGTTAAAAACGTTGGTAATGCTCAATATGCAACCTATGGGGGTTATGGTTTTGTAACTGGCCCAAACAGCAACAATGGCAGTAATTATTTTTACTACCCCAATGATCCTAGATCCATCTTTATTAGCGCTAAGTACAGCTTTAACTAAGTTATAAGCTAGAGTCCGCCCCGGTTTAGCTCCAAACCGGGGCATCCTTCACCAATGCTTTGCCTGAGGCTACAATGCCAGTATGAGAGAGCAAACCTCCCTTTCCCCGAATTTAGAAGCGTCTGACTTTGGTGCCTTAAGTGCATCGATTGAGCGCCTTTCTGAAAAGATTGCCTTAGTCCAAGATGCTGTTCGCAATCTCAATCAGAGTCGCACTCTGCTTGAGGGCAAGATTGAAGATGCTCAAAAACGGGTACAACGTATCTTGAGTCGCCTGCCAGAACAAAATGATGGTCGCCAATTAAACTTACTTGGCGAAGTCATTCCACCAACCAACTCAGAGGACGACAGTGAGCCAACAACGCATTGAAGTAACTCTTGCCGGTCAAAAGATCACATTAGCGACTAGCGCTGAACATGAACCCCTGCTTCGTGCAGCCTGTGTCTTGGTTGACGAACAAATTCAATTAGCTATCGGTGGTGGCAATCGAAGCATTGAACGAGCCAGCATGATGGCAGCACTCAAAATTGCAGGTGACTTAATTACATTACAAAAGAATCAAACCCATCAAAGCACCTCTTCAAATGTGAGCTCCGATGAAATAGCTCGTCTTCAAGCAGAAATTGCTGGGCTTGAAGAGCAAGTAGACTCTTTGATGCAAACCCTTTCCCTGCCTGGTTCGCCAAGGCCAATAGTTCCTTGAACCGATGCGCAAGCATCCGGAACGATCTTTACCTTGTGGGCGTGAGCGTTTTGCAAGTTCACAGTGCCAACTTAGACTTGGTTACTCCCTGAATTTCTTAATGCACCCGAAACAGAGTAGCCGTTCCACCTTGAACCTTAGGGTTCAGGATGACGGCCTAGCGGCCAAGGCGGGGAATTCATGTTACTGAGCGACATCTTGATGTTGATGCTCTGTGGGAGCATCTCTGGATTTCTTGCGGGACTCCTGGGCATCGGTGGCGGCATGATCCTAGTGCCGTTCATGATCTTGGTTTTTAATCATCTGGGCTTCAACCAAGAAGTGATTGTGCACATGGCGATTGCCACTGGAATGTGCACCATTCTATTCACCACCTCCTCCGCAATTTGGGCCCACCATAAACATGGCTCAATCGATTGGAGATTAGTCGCATCGCTTAGTCCTGGAATGATTTTTGGTGGCCTGATTGGTGGCAGCGAATTATTCGAAGCATTAAAAACCTCTTGGCTCTCACTCTTCTTTGCCATCTTTATTGTTTACACCTCCATTCAGATGCTGCTCAATAAAAAACCAAAACCAGGTCGAGAGCTACCGGGATCGCTTGGTCTATTTTCATTTGGGGCATTCGCAGGTGGGCTTGCAAGCTTAGTGGGTGCTGGTGGCGCATTTGTGACCGTGCCATTTATGTTGTGGTGCAACGTCAAACCCCACACTGCCATGGCTACATCATCCGGCTTGGGCCTTCCAGTCGCAGCTGCAGCAACCCTGGGTTATATGTACGGCAGCTGGGGCAATCCTACTCTACCAACTGGATCGATGGGATTTGTTTACTTACCTGCCGTTGCTTGCATTGTAGGGGTGAGTATTTTTACTGCACCTTGGGGAGCCAAGCTGGCCAGAAAGCTGGATGTGGCTCAACTTAAAAGAGTCTTTGGCGTAATGCTATTTTTCCTTGCGGCCTTCATGTTTAACGAAAGCCGCAAGGCATTCGGTTTTTAACTAACTGGTGTATTGCTGACGCAAAATATTCTTTTGCACTTTACCCATCGCATTTCGGGGCAAGTCACCAACAATCTCTAAACGTTTTGGTATCTTGAAATTGGCAATTTGCGTTTTCAGGGTAGCGATCATGGCTTCGGCATTTAACTTTGCTCCAGCTTTAGGCACAACCACTGCCATTACAGCTTCACCAAAGTCAGGGTGCGGAATACCGATTACTGCGCTCTCATCAACACCATCCATGTCATCAATAAAACTTTCGATTTCTTTTGGATAGACGTTGTAACCGCCAGAAATAATTAAGTCTTTGCTGCGGCCAACGATGCATAAATAGTTTTTAGGTGCCTTACCGCCATTAGCATCCCCACCCCAGCGACCAACGTCACCAGTCTTGAACCAACCATCTTTGGTGAACTCTTCCGCAGTCTTCTCTGGCATACGCCAATAGCCCTTAAATACATTTGGGCCCTTAACTTGGATGCTGCCAATTTCATCAACGCCGCAAGCTTTATTGTCTTCATTAACAACGCGTACCTGCACGCCAGGCAAAGGCAATCCCACTGAACCGCCTACGCGAGCGCCTTTGTAAGGATTAGAAACCAACATGACGGTTTCACTCATGCCATAACGCTCAAGAATAGGCTGACCAATCACCTCTTTGAAAGAGTTAAATGTTTCAGTCAACAAAGGTGCTGAACCCGAAACAAATAAGCGCATATTACGCGCTACCTTCTTGGTAAAGCCCTTATCGGCCAAGAGGCGTACGTAGAAAGTGGGTACACCCATCATGACTGTTGATTGCGGCATATGATGAATCAGCTGCGACACATCTAAACGCGGCAACCAAATCATCTTGCTACCATTAATTAATGCACCATGCGCTGCAACAAACAGACCATGAACGTGGAAGATTGGCAATGCATGTAAAAGTACATCACCCTTTTTCCAGCCCCAGAATTTTTGCAAGACTTGTGCATTGCTATACAAATTCTTATGGGTCAACATAGCACCCTTGCTGCGGCCCGTTGTACCAGAGGTATACAAGATCGCAGCTAAATCATCATCCTTGGTGGCAACAGTCTTGAATGTGTCGCTCAATCCACCAGCACGCTCGAGCAAAGTACCTGTGCGATCTTCGTTTAAGGTAAATACCTGTTTGGTACCAGCCTTAGATGCAACCTTCGATACCCAAGAGAAATTCTTACCGCTGCAAACTACTACAGCAGGCTCTGCATTTTCAATAAAGTACTGCATCTCAGCAGATTGATAAGCGGTATTGAGAGGTAAATAGACATACCCTGCTCGAATAGTGGCCAGATATAAAAATAAGGCCTCAGGAGATTTTTCAACCTGAACGGCAACACGTGAACCTGCGGGTAGCTTAAGACTTTTCAGTAAGTTGGCTATCTTTGCCGTTGCGCCCTCTAGATCACCCCAAGAGTAATAGAGGCCATCATGCGTTTCGATAGCGCACGCTTTTTTATCTTTTGGAAAACCTTTTTCCAATACTGAATACAAATTCATGAAAATTCCTTGATTTCTTAAACTAGTGGTGCGCCCATTACCCAATTAGATAAACCGGTAGCTATCTCTGGGAATACGCAAAGCAATATGACAGAAAAAAGCATGATGAATACAAATGGCATCACGCCATAGATGATCTCTTTTAATGTAATGTCCGGAGCAATATTTTTGATAACAAAAATATTCAGCCCAACAGGCGGATGAATCAGCCCAGTCTCCATCACAATGGTCATCACCACGCCGAACCAAATTAAATCAAAACCAGCAGCGCGTAGAGGCGGCAGGAAGATAGGCGAAGTCATTAAAATAATCGAAACAGGCGGCAAGAAGAAGCCTAGAACAATCACCATGAGCAAAATTGCTGCCAGCAAAACCCAACGAGATGCACCCAAATCAACAATAGCTTGAGCAGCCGATTGGCTCAGGTGCAAATAGCTCATCACATTAGCAAATAACAAAGACATTCCAATGATGAACATCAACATTGCAGATTCGCGAATGGTGACGTCCAATAAAGGATAAAGATCCTTAAAGCGCCACATCTTGTAAATCACAGCAATTAATAAAAAGGCAAACACTGCGCCCAGTCCAGCAGTTTCTGCTGGTGTGGCGTAGCCGCCGTATAAAGCAACCATCACACCAATCAACAAGATCAAGAATGGCAGAACCCTAGGTAAGGAGCTCATTTTTTGTTGCATGGTGTAAGTCTGACGATCCAAAATAGGACTGGCAGACTTATTAACTTCATAAGCCTGGTAAGCAGTTGCATACTCTTTACGGAAACGATAGATGGTGTAAGCCGAGAAAAATACAACCAACATTACTCCTGGACCAATAGCCGCCAAGAATAGACGTCCCAAAGATTGTTCTGCCGCAACGGAGTACAAAATCATCGTGATCGAAGGCGGCAATAGAATCCCCAATGTTCCACCAGCGGCAATAATCCCAGCCGCAAAACCTGGTGAGTACCCACGTTTGCGCATTTCTGGAATACCAGCGCTGCCAATCGCTGAGCAGGTTGCAGGGCTTGAGCCAGCCATAGCAGCGAACAATGCACATGCAAACACGTTAGCAACACCCAAACCACCTGGCACCTTACCCATCCAAACGTGGAGAGCGTCGTATAAATCCTTACCTGCACGCGAACGTCCAATCGCTGCGCCCTTCAAAATAAAAAGCGGGATCGACATTAACGTAATGCTGGACATCTCTTCGTAGACATTTTGCGCCACAGTATCTAGAGAGGAAGCGGGCATGAAGAAATACATAAAGATGATTGCCACAATACCAAGCGCAAAAGCAATTGAAATCCCTGAGAACATAATTAACAGAGTTACTACAGCAAACAAAAGCCCAATCGTGAGAATAGACATCCTAGTGACCCCCTCTAACTGCATCAGGAGCCACCGCTTTTCTGATGAAAATTTGCAAAAATAATTGGAATGTAAGCAACATCATGCCTACAAACATCATTGAGTATGGAATCCACAATGGGGGCGCCCAAGTGGAGTTCGTAACCTGTCCATCTACCCATGCTTCATGGAGCAAGTCCCAAGTCTTAGCAGAAAAGAATGCGAAGAAAAGGAATGAGATCACATCAATAACAACGGCACGAACTTTATTGACGGGGTGTGGCAATAAACCCTCGATCGCAGAGATGCCGATATGCCCACGCTTCTCTTGAACATATGAGCTACAGAGAAATGTTACGCCGACCAAGCAAAATAAAGCGGCCTCGTCCTGCCAGTCATTAGCAGCATGAAATAAGCCGCGAGACATGACGCTGTAACTCAGTATTAAAGCGGCAGCCATCAGCGCTATTGAGCCCAACAATACCAAGCATTTATTTGCTGCTGACATTACTCTGTCAGCAGCCTCTAAGATCTTAAACATATTACGAGATCTTCTCTGCAGAACGCATCATGGCCGCACAGGTTTCGTTACGTTCAGAGAATTCCTTCCATGCAGAGGCTTTTGCCACCGCTTTCCATTTATCCACCGCTGACATATCTAGCTCAAATACTTTATTACCTGCCTTAGCAAAGGCAATCGAAGCATCAATATCATCCAATTTAGCTTGTTCAGTGCCAAACTTTTCCATATCGGTACCGACAGCCATAATCACATCACGCTGTTTTGGTGTTAATGAATCNAATACCATCTTAGACATCATGAGTGGCTCTAACATGTACCAATANGATTTATTTTTGGCGGAGGTGAAGTTTTTGGTGAGCTCTGCAAGCTTGAACGACATTAAGCTGGCTGAGGATGTGTAAGCTGCNTCCAGTGATCCTGTTTGCACCGCTTGATATANTTCGTTCGAGGGAATAGAGGTCATTACAGANCCTCCAGCAGCCTTCAGCATCGCATCAAATTCACGACTTCCGCCGCGAACTTTGACGCCCTTAATATCATCTGGAACTAAGATTGGACCGGAACGGGTTGCAACTCCACCAGCCTGCCATACCCAGCTAACGATCACAATTCCCTTGGATTCCATAACCTTGTTTAAGATCTTGCCAACTTCAGCATTCTTCCACTTTGCACCCTGCTCATAGCTGGTAACTAATGCTGGCATCAGACCAATATTCGCCTCAACAACTTCACCGCCCGCATAAGGCATTGGATAAAAACTAAAGTCTAGGGCGCCCTTGCGCAAAGCGCTAAATTGGGCATTAGTCTTCATTAATGAAGACTGTGGATAAACGTCGAATTTCAATTCGCCGTTCGTTTTCTTGGTCACCTCGTCGCCGAACTTCTTGCAAAGGCGATCTCGGAAGTCTGTACCACTAGGAAATTGGTGAGAAATTTTTAAACTTTTAGCACCTGACTGAGCAAATGCGCTCAAATCATAACCCGCAACAGTTGCTCCGGCGGCGCCCAGTAGCAATGCGCGACGCAATTGAGATATTTCTTTTGTATCTGTCATGTTCATCTCCTAAATGACTATTATTTTTTTATTACTCACAACTAAGGACACTGCCAGATTTGTGACCGCCGGCTTCTTAATGCCCCATTCTAAAGCGAATACTCTATGAACTCTGCTTTAGAGACTCTCCTCCAAAATTTCTTCTTATGGCTGCATTAAACGACCTACAGCCCGCGAATAATCGATTTCGCCCTGTGTAAAGCGCTCATGATTCTCCTCGACTGCCGAGAGATCATATAAATAATTGACCATTAGTGCTGCTGACTGACGTAAACCCTTACGCGAGAGGTCAGCAGCCCAGTTAATTTGATGTAACTTAGCGCCATTACCTAAGTGGAATTTCGCTACTGGATTGCCGTTTCTACCAGCGGATCCCAATGCCAGATAAATACTGGCAAGGCAAAGCAAAGCATTCTTTTCTTTTTCAGTAGCATTATCGGGATGCCAACCAGAGCTCAAACGCTCCGTCCATGAGCGTTTAGCCAAACCAATAGCCTCTAATGCTTGTTCACGAGCTGTTCGAATTGCTGGCTTTAACTGAACACCAGTTTTATCTCCGCCAATATCAGCACCTGCTGCAACCCAATCAATAAATCCTGGAATTGGTGAGAGCGTGACAAATGTTTTTAAACCGGGGAACTCTGCATGCAATTGCTCAGCAACGCGCTTGATTAAGAAATTACCCATCGAAACACCACGCAAGCCAGGCTCACAGTTGCTAATCGAATAAAACGCGGCAACTTTGTATTGCGAGCTTTGATGAACGGTCTCAGCCTTCTTATCTACCAAGGGAGTAATCACCGCTGGAATCTCAGGCAGCAAAGCCACCTCCACGAAGATTAAAGGTTCATTTGGCAGCTGCGGATGAAAGAATGCAAAGCAACGGCGATCAGGCTGCAAGCGCCTCCGCAGGTCATCCCAGCCATCAATCGCATGTACTGCCTCATGCTGAATTAACTTCTCCAACACTTCTGCTGGGGATTTCCAGTCGACTCGATGCATCTTCAAAAAGCCTGGATTAAACCAAGAAGACAATAAGTGACGCAGATCAAAATCAACAGCAGTTAACTCGGGCTGCTTTTCAAGCAACTGCAAAAGATCGCGTCGCATTTCAACTAAGGCAGCTGTACCGTTAGTTGCTCGATTGAGTCGTCGAAATAACTCCTGTCTTGGAGGCTCAGTCACGCGTTGCAACTTAATGTAATTACGGGCGCTAGCTTCACTAGAAAAATTCTGTGCCGCAGTCATTACCGCTGCCGGATCTGGATTGAGCTTCTCAAATAAGAAAGTAAAGAACTTGAGATGCTGATCTTTGGAGAGCTTGCGATAGTTATTAATCACATCGTCAGCCATGCTCACAGCATTGGATTCACCCCGCTCAGAAATGAGCCGATTGACTGCGCCAGTGACGCGTGAAAAATATCGAGCTTTTGCTAACTTTTCC
>TBL_comb47_HYPODRAFT_10005326_pt1 | contig 14378 bp, 41 predicted proteins | sample TroBogypolimnion_40_FD_10682 | JGI IMG/M metagenome (IMG submission 10682)
GTATGACCCCGCTGCATGAGAACTGTGAGAACAGGGTATGAGAAAATAGGTGAACAAGGTATGAGAAAATAGGTGAACAAGGTATGAGAAAAATAGGTGAACCATTGGGGAAGTATTCTAGCATAGCCTCTCTCCCCACCCACCTTCAAAAAATTTTGCAGCAATTTTCCCACAGTTTCTATAGTGATTTTACCATAATCTCACAGAAAAACCTCCCATGAATCCACCATTTGGCCACCATTCTTGACCATATTTAGACCTTGGCCTAGCGGTTCTGACCTTGCCTAATACCCTCTTATATATCGATAGGTCCTACCGTATATACAGTATACTGTATTACTGTATATGTAGTGACCCCGCTGCATACACTCTCTATATACTATATACTATACTATACTATACTCACTATATCTTAATAGCTTATATTCTATACTATATACAGTATACATTGACTTACTAGTGTATATAGTGTATAATGTATCTTATAGTATAACACTATATATGTAGTGACCCCGCTGCATAACCTTAAGGAAATGATATGAGTGAAGTTAAAGTATATAAACCAAAGAAGATAGTGAGAAAAGTTCAGCAGGTATATGATAATACTCCTGCCATGGAGCGGTTCGCCAATGAATCATTCTATTTGATTCTAGGTGCCAGTGTTCGAGCTCGTGAGATTCAGACTGCTAGATTAATCTCTGGGCGAAATGATCCCACTCAAGTACATGCTCATCAACCTACTGTGGCTGCACTCATGGACATTGCTGAGGGAGTCTGTGGGCAGGAACTGTTGAACAAGTTAACTTATTCTAGGTAATACTATAAGTCATATAGTGTAGTATAACATCATTTGAGTTATAAATAAAGAAGTGTGAGATTGGCGATGTACATAGTACTGCGCAGCGGATAGATAAATCGTCCCATAAGGATACTTTGGGATCTCACACTGTAGTTTTAGGGCCTGTAGCTCAGTTGGTCAGAGACTGATCATACAGGTTAACTTGTATGACTAGCTCTGCATAGGTGATAGAGGACTTGGTTTTCTTTTTATTATTTTCAGCGAATAGCATTAGCTCACAGTTGAGTACGTGCTTTATGTAATAGGGATCATAGTTGTTTCGAATGGCGTCATTGACACTTACTTTATGATCCCTAGTAACTCCATTGGGATTAGAAGAGCTTCGAAATCCCACAGAGTTAACCCAGTTTAGATCAAACAGATCAGGGTAATGAAACACGTTAAATGTGAACCAATACTTAGCTCGGCCTGCGTGGCTATAAAGATCCCTGTGTTCAGGACAATACTTGGTTTGAGATCGATACAGCTTAATTACTCCGCAATGTTTACACTCACAACGGAATAATGTACTATAGGGTGCTGACCCCGCTGTAGGATCTTTAGGTTTAGGAACAGGTCCTGGTGTGAACTTTGAATAGTCCTTGCGTGCATTGCTATATTTTGCAGAACAAGAGGAATTACAGAATTTATTGTTTTTCTTGCTCTGAGGTAATATAGTGCTGCATTGATTACAATAGCTGGGATTAGCATTATATGCTGATGACATTTTAGCGGCAAATGCTGCTCCTCCTAGTAGGCAGTTCTTTTTGTTAGCTGCAATACGCTGCGGAGTAAGTTCTAGTTTCATAATAGTATTTAGTTCGAGTCAAGGTAGGCCCACTAACAGTTGACAAAACTGAATAGATATAGTATTATTAATGTATAAGTTTTTGCTCTGGTAACTCACTAGGTAGAGAGTACCATGCTCATAACGTGGGAGGCAGGGTTCAAATCCCTGACGGAGCACCAGTAAACCGTGAACGTCAGGCATAAAGAGGGAGAGAGTTAGGAGGATGCTGATCGATTGCTCCTATAGGAAACCCTATGAGGCTATACATAGTGATGCCGCGCCTGTGTTAACCTGCGACCACGTTCTGATCAGTGGTTAGGTAGTGGCCTATGTTAGCCCAAAACAAGCAGGACGGGGGAGTAGGATGTGTCCTGCGTACCTACTCCCACTATACTACACTGGGGCAAACATCTCTCGACCAGCTTTCAATACCATGTTGCAGGCCCTTTGATCCTCAAGGTCCAAGTCATCATAGCCTGCATCCATTTCCATCAAACCTTCTAAGAACGGTAAGCCTTGTAGATCAGCATAGGCCTTAACAATACTGCAGGCATCTGCAAGCGTCATTCCAATTAGTGGTGTACCCATTTTAGTTCTCCGTGTTGTTAGTGTATACGTAGTATAGCATCGCTGGTAATACCTGTCAACCAAAATATTACCAATATAATGCTTGACAAATGGAAAAACCTACGCTATAATGTTTACACACTAACAACAAGGAGTACACTATGCGAACATATATGTATATAGCGTTCTACAAGAGCAAGAAGATTGAAGTGAAAGCAGAGTCTAGCTTTGCCGCACAAAGACTCGCAGCAGGCCTACTAGGTGCTAAGAAGCCGTGGGATGTTACTATTGTCCTAGCGGACGTAGAAATTGATACCGCAAGTTTATAAGGAGAATATTATGGCTGTACATGTATTAGAAACTGGTTACGATGTAGAATTTGATCTACACTTGAACTGCTGGTGCTTACACTACAGCGGAGAGATCTTCTGCTTAGGTGCTGGTGACTTTGATGGTGCTATGAGGGAAGCAGAAGAGATTATTAATAAATTTTGGGATTGACCTTTGGTAATACCTGTGCTATAATGCACTTAAACTAAACAAACGGAGAATGATATGCGCCATTGGGAAACACTAGGCCAGCTTGAAATGGATGGCTTTACTGTTAAGATCGAAAAGTCCTGGGAAGATATTAGCCCCAGAGACTGCTTTGATGACACTGTAACAGACGTTGAAGACCTTTGTCGCAAGATTGATGCGTATGAATTAGATTGGTTCATGCTTCGCGCTGTGGCCTACTACAAGGACATCGAGCTAGGTGATGCTTATGTAGGTGGCTTCTTGTACGAGGATGCCATGGAAGTATTCAAAGACGGCACCGCAGAAGACCTTGCTTGGGAAGCCGTGCAAGAGGCTAAGCGGGCTATGGAGACCTTAGTGTTAGGCTACATCAGCGATGGCAGTGGACGTGAACCTAAGATTGTTGCAAAGGAGAAGGTATGAGCTTAGATAAGGTTAAAGAGATCGTAGGCCGTGCCGCAGTGTATGTTCCATTCAATTGCGAGGGCATCCGCATTGACTATTGGGATACTGACCAGGACTTATTAGATCTGGGAGAGGATCTCAGTACAGGTCGCTTCTACGGTACAGGTGAAGAGAGTGGCGAAGAGTATGCTATTGACTTTGTCAGCGTAGACTTGGCGCAGGATATGTTCTACGAATTAAAGTTAATTGAGGTTGACTAAAGGTAAAACCGGTGTTATAATAGCTACACACTAACAAAACGGAGAAACACAAGATGTCACGTAAACACTTTATTGCAATGGCAAAAGAACTAGCAGGTATCGCAGACTTGGATGCACGCAAGCAAGCGGCTAAGGCTTTTGCAGATGTTGCTAAGGCAATGAACAGTCGCTTTGACTATGGACGCTTCTACGAGGCTTGTGGCTTATGAGTAACGTAGAGCAAGTTCACTTCGTAGCTTGGGCCTGCAAGAACTGCCCAGGCTTTACACTTAGCCGTCGTGCATACACACAGGCACGTTGGGATTGGCGCAAGGTTAAACAAGGAGTAATGGCATGAGCACAACCTTTTCCGCAACAGAACAACTAGCAATCGAAGCAGGCCTGCTAGTTGAGCAAGACGGACTTACCTACTGGACAGAAGGCGACAGTGCTAAGGCATTGGAAGCGTTCCGCGCTAAGGTTAAGCAGGAGTCAGCAGAAAAGATATTCAATTGGCTAATGACTAGCACATTTGAACGCTGGCATGAAGAGGAGTTCGCCGCGTATGTGCATGGCGACGAAGACAAGCCAGTGAAGGAAGATCTTATTAAAGAGATTGAATTCTTTTTAGGTTGACATTTGGTAATACCGATGTTATACTACACACTTAAACACTTAAGGAGCAGACTATGTCAGTAGCCAAAATCAATGAACTAATCCTAACTTCAGAATTGACTGATGCGGATATCAACTCAATCGTAGAGTCAATCAAGTATGTCCGAAGCCGTAACGCTCGATTGAACCTAAGAACATTCCGTGTAGGTGACGCTGTCCAGTTTACTTCAAGCCGTAGCCGTCAAACCATTCGAGGCACCGTTAAGAAGATCGCTATTAAGAACATCGTTATCGATACACCACAAGGTGCTTGGCGTGTGCCTGCTAACATGGTAGAGATGGCCTAGATAGAGGTTGACAGAGATTAGTGTAGGTGCTATAATGCACTTACACTAACAACACGGAGAAACGTAATGAAAACACTAAAGTCCTTTATCCAAGCAGAAAACCAATGGCGTGCCATATGGGGGAATAAACCTCTGTCGTTGGCCACTGCCCAAGACCGACAACACATTGCAGATATCATCGATGGCAAACTATCACCAGAGAACTTGACCTGTGATGGCGAGCTAGATGCGGCCACTGTTCGTAGGAATTTTAAGTTTCTAACACAGGCGGCGAATGAGTTGAAGCAGTTAGATCCTGGAGTTAAACTTTACGAATGCTAGTTGACCATAGCACCGAAAGGTGCTATAATGCACTTACACTAACAAATTAAGAAAGGTAGGAACCCAAAATTCCAAACTGGTGCCAGAATATCGTAACACTTACTCACAAAGATGCTGGTCAGATCCAGCGTGTCGAAGAGGCCTTTAAGCGTGGGGTATTGCTACAGGAGTTCGCTCCTGTGCCCGAGGCTTTGATGATCACCAGTGCTCCAGGTACTGATGATGCTGAACTACAGGCCCTATATGAAGCCAACCTTGAGAAATATGGCTACAGCACTTGGTATGACTGGTGCGTGAGCAATTGGGGAACCAAGTGGGATGTTGGCAGTGAGGATGAATACTACGAGATCAATGAGACCATTGACGGCTTCCACAGCATCACCCTGCACTTTGACAGTGCTTGGGCTCCGCCAGTAGGCGCTTATGCGTTCTTGGAAGAAGCGGGCTTTGATGTGCTTGGCTACTACTATGAAGGTGGTATGCAGTTCGCTGGCATCTATCAAGACGGCAATGATGACTACTACCAAGACTGGGGTGATGCACAAGGCGCTCGTGATCAACTACCGCAAGAGTTAGACGATACTTTTGCCATCTCCGAAAACCAAGAGATGTGGGAAGCAGACAGTGTTGACGAAGAGTAATTTACTCATAGCGGCAACTGGAACGGCAGTGGTAGCATTGCTGTCGTTCCAGCAACGTGAGATCACTGAGGTCCACAATGAGGTCCGTGAGATCAAGGCTTTTCTTGTGCAGACAGATGAGAATGTCCATTACACAAAAAATGACTTGACTTGTCTAGCAGAGAATGTATACTACGAAGCTGGGGTGGAGCCGGTGCAGGGCAAATACGCAGTTGCACAGGTAACCTTAAACAGACTCAAGACGGGCCATTGGGGTAACAGTGTGTGCAAGGTAGTCCACGCAAAGGCACAGTTCTCGTGGACACTTAAGAAGAAGTTGGACAAGCCCAAGGGTGTGTTGTGGGCTGAGAGTCAAATGATTGCGCATAGCGTGCTGGTGGATAAGGTACGTGTAAGACCCCTACAGCAGGCTTTAATGTATCATGCATCATATGTATCGCCGGCTTGGGCAGACCGTACGCAGTATATAACCAAGGTGGGACAACATTTGTTCTATCACAAAGGATTAGGAAGTACTTTAGACATATGAGAATCTTAATATTAGAATGGATAGCTACAACGATCTTAATCGTTGGCACAGCAGTTAACAGCTTAGGATACTACCCACAAGGGCCCCTGTTGCTGTGCGTAGGCGGTGCTATATGGTTTGCTATAGCTATAGAATGGCGCAAGGCCAGCTTAATCGTTGTGAACGGTGTGATGCTGCTCACAGGCGTAGTTGGATTAATAGTTCACTATATCGGTTGACAGGTTTTACCATTGGTGCTATAATAGCTTTACACTAACACAACGGAGAAACATTATGTCACTAGCCAAACAACACCTAGAAGCCGCTATCGAAGCACTTCACACTGCAAACCGCTTGCAACAGAAAGCATTTGCAGTCTACAAAGATGCACTTCCTGAAGACGAGGATGTCTGCTACACTATCCACAACAACATCGAAGATGTTATTATGCAGTTAGAAGAAGTATTAGATTGCATAGAAGAGTTTGCTAATTAGGGGTTGACATAGCAGGTTTTACCTGCTATAATGCACTTACACTAACACAACGGAGAAACAAAATGGCTAATATGAGTTATTGCAGGTTCGAAAACACCTTAGGTGATTTGCGCGATTGCGTTAATGTTCTAGAAGACGGTTACGACTTTGAAGACATTGGCCTAAGCGACAGCGAAGAGCAGGCTATGCATCGTATGCGTCTGCTTTGCGAGGACTTTGTTAATGCGTATGACCGCTTGCAAGAGATGTCAATGGAGACAGCAGAATGAAGACAGTCATCTACACCACAGTGCGTGCTGAGATCACACACGACGAACCGTTCGATAACCGAGACCAGGCTCTTGAGTATGCACAAGAACTCTTGGACTACAAGAATGTCCTCGGCGGTATGACCACTGATAACGAAGTGCGTGTGACGGCTATTGAGATCCTTGAGGACGACATCACGCAGTATAACGTTGAAGAGGCTGATGCTATCTAGGGGTTGACAAGTGGTAATACCGATGTTATAATGTACTTACACTAACACAACGGAGAAACAAAATGAATTACGGAACTATGCCAGCAGGAAAGTATTGGATCGGTGACTTGTGCTATGTAATGCACCCACAGTGGCAAGAAGCGTGTGAGCTGTTCTTTCCTAAGGGACAAGACAACTGGCGCGGTGCACAAGGTGTATTCAAATTAGCCAATGGTGTTCGCTTTGCTTACTTCAGTACCGCCCACGGTGATGGTAACTATGAGGATGAGCAAGGCCGTGAGTATCCTGTGGATGCAGGTGGCATTGGGTGTATCCTACTTAGTGACATCAACGATACTTCGGACAGCCTATGGATGGAAGGTGGCAACGTAGTAGACTTCGAAGAGCAGTTTGCAGTAGGCAGTGATGGTGCTGAGCTTACATTCGGTAAGGTTGTTATTGACACTGACCCACCGTACGATGAACCTGAGTACGAGGAAGAAGAACAAGACTCCTAGAGTAAGACCCCGCTTAAAGGGGTTGACAAAACCCCTAGGGGGTGCTATAATGCACTTACACTAACAACACGGAGAAGCAAAATGGGTACACGCAGTTTAACATGGGTTTATGACACTTACACTCAAAAGAATGGCAAAGAGAAGCACACGCCAATCATTAAGTTATATCGCCAATATGATGGCTACATGGAAGGACATGGTTTAGAGCTTGCTGAATTCCTTAGCCCAATTGCAATTGTAAATGGTTTGGGTGCTAAGACAGAAAAGGTTGCCAATGGTATGGGATGTTTGGCCGCGCAGTTGGTAGCACACTTTAAAGATGGTCCAGGGCAGTTCTACTTGTATCCACCTAAGCCAGGTGTGGACAATTGGCAGGAATATGAGTACCATGTTTACAAGAACAAGGTTGAGGTTGTCACTGTTGGCACTAACAACGACAACGTAATTTTTTCAGGCACTTGGGCAGAGTTTAAAGACAAGTGTGAGGCAAAGCGTAATCAATATAACAAAGACTTTGCATAGGTTGCTCCGTGGGGTGTGGTTTGTGAGGTAGTGGCTTACGGTAAGCCCACCCTATCATAAGGGCTGTGGACATAATGTTGTTCACAGCCCTTTCTCTTGGCATAAGATAGGGGTTGACAACAGGTAATACCTATGCTATAATGCACTTACACTAACACAACGGAGCAACAAAATGAAAACACTATTACTCAACACTGAAGAAGCACCAAACAAATGGTGGGCATCACAAGACGCTCGTCAACGCAATCTAAACAACAAGAGTCACTATCCATTTTCTCTACGCCGTCAAGTTGATGCGATGATGGTGGCATTAGGCGAGATTACCACTGGCAAAATTTATGAAGCATATGGTAAGAAGGGTGTGAGCATTAAGATTGATGGAGGATGGCTTAAGAATCCTAAGACATTGGCTTGGTTGGAAGAGGACTGGACAGAGCTGGGCTTTGTTAAGAAGGTTACTCCACAGGGCATCATCTATCGTTATAACCTAGCATAGGAGCAGTGATGATCGTAAGTAAATTTTCTACATCCGCAGAAGCAGAAGCATTTGGGCTAGAGATAGCCCAGATGTTAGATCTAAAGACCAATGACGATGGTCGCTACGAAACCTCCTGGGGTAATAAGAGTGCAGAAGGTCTGGGTCGTTGCTTCGAACGCATGTACCGCGAACGAGTATATGGTAAGGACGAACAGATCACCCAGGAAATGAATCGCCAGAAGGTAGAGACTCTAGACGCCATATGGCCCAAAAGATAGTTGACTTTTGGTAATACCTGTGCTATAATACACTTACACTAAACAAATGGAGAAACAAATGCAAACAGCAAACACATTAGAATTCCGTAATGCAGTAAGAACCGCGGCCAAACAATTGGGCGCAGAGCTAGGCATGGCATGGACTGACAGCGCAAACCACCGCACCTGGGAAAGTAAACGCTATGTGGGCATGGTGGTATATCACGGGCTAGGCGAGAAGGTAGCAGGAAGGACGGAAGCATTGTTAAATGCACATGGGTTAACTGCCAGCACACGCACTGGGCGCAGAAGCCTTCACATGGTCAGAGGTACCTGCGTACAGGCATAAAGAGGTTGACAAATGTTAGTGTGGGTGCTATAATGCACTTACACTAACAAAACGGAGCAACACAAATGCAAACAAACACACTAGCACACGCAAAAGTATTAAAAACAAACAAGGGTCTGTTTAGACTTATTGTAGGCTTTACATACGACACGCTAACACAACGTAACGCTAGCTTTATTAGTAGCGATTATAACAACGAAGAAGATGTTGTGCGTGCATTTGCGCAGGCTGCAGAACAATTACGCACTAACAACATTGTAATGCAAGAAAAATAATGGTTGACAATAGCGCAGAAATGCGCTATAATGCACTTACACTAACAAAACGGAGAAACAAAATGAGCAACACATTAGATTTAATTAGCGCAATTAGACGCAGTGGCATTGCTGGCACTGGCGTTGACATTGATGATGTACGTGCAGGTAGCGTGGTAGTTATACGCAGTGGGTTTGGCAGTGAGCCTGCAGAAACTGTTACGTTAGAAAACGTAGAAGCAGACATTAAGAATGGACGTGCAGGTTGTGACTACACAGACACTAAAGGTGAGCCGCGTTGGGCTTACTTAACGCAGATTGTGCGTGTGGTGCAATACTAGTTGACTTTTGGGCTAGTGTATGCTATAATAACACATACACTAGCGCAACGGAGAAACAAAATGGCAAGATACATTGTACGCTACGAATATGAGATGCCGGGATGGGATGAATTTAACCACACTGAGACTGATCACATCGTCGTAGAAGCAGATACTAAAGAAGGCGCACTTGAAGCATTCAAACGTGCAGAGGCAGCCAACACAGGCAGGAACAGTTTGAAGTTCAGCTTTCCTCCACATTCAATAGAAGAGGTCTAACATGGCAGGACGCGCCACATCAGTTTATCTAACGGTCAGTGATCGTAAGACACATAAGACAGCATTGCATAAGGTATTCTTCAATGCTACTGAACTGAACAAGTTCACAGGCACGGATGAGTTCAAAGAGAAGTATCCCGCGGAAGTATTCTATATCACCAAAGAAGTCTATTGACATTTTGGGCTAATGGTAGTATACTAGCTATACACTGATAGAACAGGAAAGACCTATGAAATCATACACACACGCAGGCGTTAGTAGACTCGACGGTAAACTCAAAGTTCGATATGCCAACAGTTATCACCGAGTAAAGATCCTAATCAAATGCGGACACAAGGACATCGACCTAGTGGAACTTAAGTATCCCAGCACCAAAGAGGATGCACTGGCATTCCTATTCGCCATAGGCTTTGCCAACGGCAATGCAGAAGTGCAGGCCTGCTTGATAGCAGAGACTAAGAAGCGCAAGGTCCTAAATGACATTCCCGAGGAGTTAGAAGATGCGTTGGTTTAAACCTAAAGAGCCAGAGGCAGTGGTATTGCCCTTAGATCTAGGCGATTGGGAACCTAAGAACCTATTCCCCACTGAGTATGAGTTGGATGCCTTGGGCATTCGATTAGACCAAGCTCGAGAAGCATTGTCCAGGACACAACCAAACACATGGGCCAATACCTATTGGACCAATACCATAAACACATTGGTTCGCAAATGGAAACGATTAATGATCGAAACCAACATCGGTGTGCATCGAAACTTGGTACCAGAGACCTGGAAGATCAGAACAGATTGGTTCGAAGATGACTATGGTATAGAACTACCGTTAATCGAGTTTCCTGCCCTAGCTGAATGGTTTGATAGGGAGCGTATACAGCATGGCCTAGAGATGAGTTGGGCACGACACCAAGAGGAACGATACCAACGAGCATTGACAGGATTCGTTTAAGATAGTATAATGTAGTTTAGTAAGAGATAACACTTAAATCAATTTTGAAGAAAGGGCATGGTATGTAAAGTTACTAAACCTAACATATAGCTAGACCTAAGAAAAAGCCTGCATGTTGCGGGCTTTCTCTTGACCTCATTTAGGGGTTGACATCAGAGGTTTAAGGTAGTATAATACTTACACTATGAAAACGAGCAGAAAGATTAAAATGACAGTACGCAGACACTATGCACTATTCAACAAGGATCTTCCTTTCAAAGCAAAGGTAGAGAAGGACCGTACCAAGTTCACCCGCAAGACCAAACACAAAGGCAAATCTAATGACAACTAAAGATGTATTGCACCAAGAAGATAACTTCATGGATAACAGAGCCGAAGAAGAGTTAGGCCAGATTCACGCCATCCACCTAAACATGAACGCGGTAGCTGATGTTCAGCGTCGACTAGCAGAGCAAGCGGCACAACCAAGTCTAACCGAGTGTGAGGACTGTGGTGAGGCCATTCCGGAACCTCGCAGACAGGCCATCCTAGGCTGCACACGATGCGTCTGGTGTCAGGAACTAGCAGAGAAAGGTTAATATGCGATACAAGATTGTCACAGGTACCTTAGCAGAGGTTGAAAAGGAAATACGTGCAGCCTTGGCCAATGGTTGGGAGCTACAAGGTGGAGTGACCTCCTCCGCAGAGGTTCTGGGATCTATCATCTACTCACAGGCTATCATAGCAAGAACATAGGTTGACATTTGGGCTAACTCCTGCTATAATGCACTTACACTAACACAACGGAGAAACAAAATGGCAACACGCAAATACACTAACAGGCTTTATGATCTAATGGTAGAAGGCATCGTTGACCCAATGTGGTTGGCAACCAGCTTAATGACCACAATGAGCGAAGCGGCTGTCGAGGACTTCTGCGCTACTGAGTTGGAAGGCTTCTTTGAAGAAGACGAAGACACTGCCGACGAGTATGATGAAGGAGCAGAATACTATGGAGCCTAACTGGGGAGATCGTTTAGTAGGTTGGGTGGCCCTGTTTTTTGCAGGGTTCTTATTAGGCAAATTGGTATTCGGAGTATAACATGAACACACCAGGCACTACAAAAACTTCTGCTTCGGGCGGAACTATTACATACTATCCTTGGGGATTGATTCACAAGGCAGGCCAGAAGTATACAGGCGCCACTGTTGAAAAAGAAGTGGTTGACAAGGCCTAGGCTAGGTGTTATAATACACACTTACACTAACAAAACAAGGAAAGCAAATGGCAAAAGCAAATAAGAGTGGTGGCGTATCAGTACTAGAGTTTGATACCGATGCGATTAAGGCCTTAGAACTATCAGTGGCTTTAGAGACTGACGAAGAGATCATTGAACGCCTAAGTGCTCGCTTCAGTATCTTAACTGACATGACCAAAGCAGTCAAGCATGGCGATGTACGTGCTATGATCGTAAGTGGTCCCCCAGGTGTAGGTAAGAGCTTTGGTGTTGAGGCAGTACTCAGCAAGGACGATCTATTCAACACGTTAGGTAATAAGAAACCTAAATACGAAGTGGTCAAAGGTGCGATGAGTAGCCTCGGACTATATGCTAAGTTATACGAATTCGCAGACGAAGGCAACGTTATAGTGTTCGATGACTGCGACAGTATTCTTATGGAAGACCTTAGCCTTAACATCCTCAAGGGCGCATTAGATAGTAGCAAGAAGCGATACATTGCTTGGAACACTGACAGCCGTATGCTACGCAGTGAAGGCATTCCAGACAGGTTTGAGTTCAAAGGTGCGGCGATCTTTATCACTAATATTAAATTCCATCATGTGAAAAGCAAACGATTGAAGGACCACTTAGATGCGCTCGAAAGTCGTTGCCATTACATCGACTTAGAGATGGACACAGACCGCGAGAAGATCCTGCGCATCAAGCAGATTGTTAATGAAGGTATGTTAGATGACTATGAGTTTGAACAGGTGACCAAAGATGAGATCGTTAACTTCATCACTGTGAACGCGGCCAAGCTCAGAGAGCTAAGCCTACGCATGGTACTTAAGGTAGCTGACCTGCGCAAGAGCTTTCCCAGCAACTGGCAGGCTATGGCTTCAACAACCTGTATGCGTCGTGCCTAATGGATAAGATATTAAACGTAGCATTATATCTAACCTACGGTCTAGTACTGGCCACCCTCAACTTAGGTTGGGGTTGGCAGTGGTGGAGTTTGATTGCCCTCTTGGTTATCATTGCACACCAGGAACGCACTGCCGGCCGAGTAGAAACATCAACAGTCATGCTGATCATATTAAAAGATATGGGCATCGATACTGAAAAACTAGTAAAGAAGATGGTTAACAATGAAAACAAATAATCCGGTACTTGATCTAGCCCTGGTTAGAGCACTTGGATGTCAATGGCTTGGCGATAATCCAACCGAGTGTGGATCAAAGGACCTAGTGGATGGTGCAGTATACTGTAAACTGCATCACCCTTTAATGTATCAGAAAGGCACAGCACTCCGTAAGCGTCGGAAAGACATTAGAGTGGCCAACCAAGTCCGCGACCTAGAAAGCCTATTCAACGAAGCAGTAGCTGAACTAGAATCAGAAGGAGTATTATAATGTACAACCTAGTAGCCCTAATACCTATAGCAGTGATCCTAGTGTTTGGTCTTATCCTCACCCTAGGCATCCGTGCCATCCGAAGTTGACTTAAGGCCGCTTAGACTATATAATGCACTCATGCATTACAACACTGGGAGAAATTAAATGATTAAGATATATACCAGCAAGGCCTTACTACTTGCTCTTATAGCATATGAAGTTAACACACCCTCAACAAGGGGCCTATTAGGTATCCTCGTTCTAACCTGTGTGAGCCTATACCAAATGGACCAATTCTATCATAAGGATCTAAACTAATGAAATCATCCACCAAAGCCTTTGGCGTACTAGGCCTAGTAGTATTAGGTATCTTNGCAGTCATTCTAGGACCTATCTTAACCATATGGTCATTGGATACNTTATTCCCCGCATTGGCTATTCCCTACACATTCAACACNTGGTTAGCCACAGCCCTNCTAGGCAGTCTATTCACTGTTCGAGTAAAGAAATAGGTTGACTTAGGNNNTACCANNGATAGTATACTACACAGACACTAACGCAACGAGGTAAACAAAATGGCTAAGAAAATTAAAACAATTGACGATGTAGCTAACGACATTGAAACAGAAGTGATTGAACGCTTAAGTGAGCTTGATGACTACATTGCAGACAAGTATGAGATTGAATGTTGGGACACGTGCTTAGACGGTGCTAAGTGGAACGCTACACTAAAGACTATTGTTGACATGTATGTGGATGCTATTGTTAGTGACAGAGATTGGGAAGGCAAGAAGTTTAAGCATGCGATTGATATTAGCGCGGCTGTGAAGCTTAAGGACTTACAGAAGCAATTGAAGAAGCTACAGCGTGAGCTTAAGGAGTTGGCATAAAGTGGTTGACAGCTGGACTGTTTGATATTATACTACGTATACACTAACACAACGGAGAAACAAAATGGAACTAAAAGCAACTGAACTTAAGCAAGACTTCGTAGAACAAGTATTAGCCAAGGCTCTAGCAGTAAGCAAGCTAGCGGCTGCTGACATGTATCGGCAGGTAGGCGAGCGTGATGCATGTGGCTTTGGTTGGGTCACTGTATACGATGTGCGCACGAACAG
>TBL_comb47_HYPODRAFT_10005328_pt1 | contig 14378 bp, 14 predicted proteins | sample TroBogypolimnion_40_FD_10682 | JGI IMG/M metagenome (IMG submission 10682)
CCGAGCGCCGCATCGTTGCCGGAATCCGGCACCGGGATGACCACGTCGGCCTGCACGGGATGTTCCTGCGCAAGCCGGCGGCCGAGCTTCATGCGCGTCTCGTGGACGTTCTGGCCAAAGACCATGCTGTCCGGCCGCGCAAAATAAACGTGCTCGAAAATGCACTGGCCCAGCGGTCCCTGCACCGGCTCGCAGAACGTCGTGCTGCGGATGCCGCGCGCATCCACGGTGACAAGCTCGCCGGGCAGCACATCGCGCTCGTAGGTCGCGCCCACCTGATCGAGCGCGCACGTTTCGCTCGCGAAGACATAGCCCTCGCCGAGGCGGCCGATGGACAGCGGACGGAAACCATAGCGGTCGCGCGCCGCCATGATGGAATTCTTCGTCATCAGCAGGAACGAGAAGGAGCCTTCCAGTTCGTTGAGCGCGCGCTCGACGCGGCGCTGGCGGGTGCGATAGGCCGGATCCGCGATCAGATGCATCAGCACTTCGCTATCGGTGCTGGTCTGGAAAATCGCGCCGCTCTCCTGGTAGTTGCGCCGCATCTTGCGCGCATTGGTCAAATTGCCGTTGTGCGCCAGCGCCCAAATGCCGTCGAGACACTCGAAGACGATCGGCTGGACATTCTGCGGAGTGGAAGAACCGGTGGTCGAATAGCGGACGTGGCCGATGCCGAGGCTGCCCGTGAGCTCCGTCGGCGACCGCTTGGCAAAAACTTCGGTGAGCAAGCCCTGACCCTTGATCGAGCGGATTTTTTCGCCATCGCTCGCCACGATGCCCGCGCCTTCCTGACCGCGATGCTGCTGGGCGAAGAGGCCGTTATAGATCAGGCCCGCGGCGTTGGGTACGCCGAAGATTCCGAACAGCCCGCAATGCTCACGCGGGCGATCCACTGCATGTCTTTCTGTGCTCATAGGCCGGGTAATCTAATGGCATTGCCCCTGTCTGGCAATAGTCCGGGTCGCGAATAGCTAGAAATATTCCAGCCTTCGGAGGAAGCAGCCTAAACCGTTGATTTCTAACGCACAGAATTTTCCCCGCCACGCCTCGCCCGACATTTTTGTCACCCCCGCCGCGCCCCGCCCGCCAAAAATGTCAGGCAGAAAGTTGGACTGAACATCAAACACTGAACATCGAAATCAGATCTGCCATGATACCGCTCATCTCTTCGTGGGCGGGGCTTTCCAGCCCCGCAAACCGCACCTCAAAAAGCAGGTGATGAAAGAAAGCAGCGGCCCAAAAAAAGAGTAGCCACTCCGTTTCTGAACCTCCTGCTTTCCTCATTCGCTCAACCCGAAAATCTTGACCAGCCGTGCTCTGACGCGCGCAATTGCTCTGCGTTTAACCCCAGTCTCCGAATAAACAATGATGGATGGTAGCAGGTGTAAGAGGCGGCTCAAATTCAGGATCAGACCACCGCGGATCAGTGTCCTCTATGGAGTCGTAATCACGCTTCAAAACAAAAGGCGTTTTTTCAGCAGCAAGTTCACTGCTTAGAAAATCAAAGCCACGCAAAGCCAGTTCGTTTCTGATGGTCTTTTCATAATGGTGCCAGAGCGCGCTGGGAGAGCGTTTCCAATCTGCATCAAGAAAACCTGTCTCCCCTCTCGGCGTCCAGTGATTGTAATAAAAGTAATACCAATCCGCGACTCGACTGATATTCACCCAAAGAACCGGGTACGGTTGTCCATTCGCCTTGATCCATGCGAGCTTTTCTGGGTTCCGCATCTGACTCACCCACACCTCGAAGCGCGGATGTTCCTTCTGTGTGAAAGCAAAAGAGTAAAACAGCGACGTGTTGTCCTGTTGACATGCTAGATGACACCCGGTATCTGCCAGCGTAAGCACACACTGCAAGCGCTCATCGCGACCTTCTGAACGAAGCATCGCGTCATTGAGTTCCTCGATCAGACCCGTCGGGTAAGCTTTCTTGATTCGATTTTCGAGTTCCAGATTCATCTCGCAGTTAAATCCCGACGATCACCAGGCAACGCTTGCTGACGGCAATCTGCTGAATCCGGGCAGAAAGAAATTGGAGAGTCTCCAGCAGGTCAGCTTGTAAGATGGCGGCGCTTGGCGCGCCACCCTCGCGAAAGCGATTGGAACCTGTATAAAGTTCCAACTGATTTCCAAAGACGTATTCAGGACAACGAGCGAGTTGGAACGCCCAGAGATGCAATTCTGATGCGAACGTCATGATACGGTAAGGAACAGTAATTTGAGTTAATGCATAGGGATCAAGAAAGGTAAAGCTCTGTGTAATTCGACAATATGTATCCAAAAGATCATCTGCGAAATCGAAGAACACGTTCTCGATGTACATAGACTGCTCGGGCCAGTCGCGTTGCTCATCAATGTCGAGGCGCGTTGGACAGTCTGCAAACTGTAGAAATGGACCACACTTGGGCAACACTTCCCTATTCAGAATCATGCTCGGCCTGCTTTCGCTCGATGCTTCACTGACCCAAAATAGCTGATTTTCCAAGCATTGGAAAGTGCAGAGGCTGGTTTTTCCAAGCATTGGAAAAGTTGACGGCGAGTTTTTCCAATGTTTGGAAAAACAGTTTCGGTTTCACCCTCGACTGCGCTCGGGACAGGCAATGCTTGGAAAACCATCCGCTGGATACATCCCTGTTTGCCGCGTTTTGTTCGCGCGAGCTTCAGTCGTCGTTGATGAGCGCGCCGAGGACCTGGCCGGCGTCGAAGTTCGTCGCGCTGATGAGCACCTGCACCTGGCCGTCGCTGCAAAGATAGGCGAGCGCCTGGTGGTCGCCGGCCTTCTCGCACTTGTCCGGCTTGCCGAGTTTTTGCTGGAAAACTTTGAGCGTATATTTCTCGCTCGACGGCGGCTCGTTGGTCTCGGAGGCGGGCACAAAAATCCGGTTGTTCTGGAGGGCATAGTGCTGCAGGAGCTTGCTCTTCCATTCCATCTTCGAGGGCCGCAACACGCTCAACGCGGCCGGCACGCTCGCTTTGCCGGAGAGCATATCCAGCACCCGGAACGGCAGGCACGCGCCGATGATCACGCCGATGACCAGCCCCACCAACACGCCGAGCACGATGCCCGCCTTCGACGCAGGCTGACGCTTGCCAGCCGCCGCGAGCGTGTTGGCGGTTTCCTGCGTGATGACGAGTTTCTTCTTTTGCACGGGCCGCGGTTCCGCCGGTGCTTCCACGATCACCGGCACCCGCACTTGCGGAGCGCGCACAAGCGGGATCTTGAGCTCCGCCTGACAGCCCGGACACTCCGCGGTCTCGCCGCGCGACTCATCGTCAATATCCAAAACGCTTTTGCACGACGGACACGTGAACTCGAATGTAGCCATGACTCTAAATTTCCTTTTTTTAAATTTTGAAAGCACCTCGTACCCCAACCACCCTCGCAACGATCCCGCGCACAACGGAGTCTGACATCGGATTATTGTACGCGTCAAAAAATTTCTATTTTGGGAAGCGACACGTAACACCTGCCAGGCACAGTCAATAGGCTTGTCGCGCCCAGCCTCGCGGCGGTTTGAGCATAAAGGCGCAGCCACTCTGTGCACCCCGACGTTCCGCGTGCATCGCACATTAGGCGCAGCAAGACTGCGCCCCTACCAGGCAAGCGAAATTTTGTAGGCCGGGTCTCCGACCCGGCGCACCGCAACCCAACCGCCACACGCGCCCACCCACTGCACACGAGCGAAATTTTCTCGCGGCGGAGAATCGCATTGCCGGGGCGCGGCGCAGCGTTTATATAACGCGGTGCCGAAAGCAACTGACAAACCACAAGGTGAACTCATGAATCCGTTCCTGCAAAAGTTGGCGGTCTGCGGCTGGTCGCTGCAAGCGCAATCTCCCGCCGATCTGGTCCGCGATATGGAAACCATCGGCCTCAAGCACGTGCAACTTGATCTTGATCCGTTCCGCGAATTGCCGGCGGTGTGGAACGTTGCGCCGGTGCTCTTCAAGAAATTCGGCATCGTGCCGATTTCCGGTATGTTCCGCACCGTCGGCGAGGACTATTCGACGCTCGAAACGATCCGCCTCACCGGCGGCATCGTGCCGGACGCGACGTGGGAACAGAACTGGAGCAACGCGCAGGTCACCGCGCAGAACGCGGTGAAGCTCGGGCTCAAGTTCGTCATGTTCCACGCGGGCTTCCTGCCGCACGATCCCAAGGACCCGAACTTCGCCAAGCTGACCGGCCGCGTCCGCCAGATCGCGCGCCTGTTCGCCAGCCACGGCATCACGCTCGGCTGCGAGACAGGGCAGGAATCCGCGGCCTCGCTCAAGGCGTTCCTCGAACACCTGAACGAGCCGAATGTGGCGATCAACTTCGATCCCGCGAACATGCTGCTCTATGGCAATGGCGATCCCATCGCCGCGCTACGCGTCGTCGGCAAGTGGGTCAAGAGCGTCCATGTGAAAGACGCGGCGGTGACCAAGGTACCGGGCACGTGGGGCTCGGAGCTGACGGTCGGCACGGGCGAGGTGGACTGGAAAGCTTTCTTCGCCACGCTTGCGGAAATCAAGTTCCCCGGCTGGCTGTGCTTCGAGCGCGAAGCCGATAACAAGAGAGTTGCCGATATCAAGGCCGGCGTGCAGTTCGTCCGCCGTGTGCTGGAGGCCACTTGAATGAAAACGGTCAATGTCGCCGTCGTCGGCCTCGGCTTCATGGGCGTGACGCACCTGAAGGCCTACCAGAAAATTCCCGGTGCGCGCATCGCCGCCATCTGTGACGCCGTCCGCCTCCCGGTGGATGGCGACTTCTCCACCATCGGCGGCAACATCGGCTCGGCCGATCCCTTCAAGCTCGATATGACGCAGGTCAAGGCGACGAAGAGTCTCGACGAGCTGCTGAACGATCCGGGCATTGACGTGATTGATCTTTGCGTCCCGACGCTCGCGCACCCGAAGCTCGCGATTGCCGCGCTCAAGGCCGGCAAGCACGTCGTCTGCGAAAAACCTCTCGCGCGCACCGCCGCGCTCGCCCGCGAAATCGCCGCGGCCGCCGCCACGGCCAAAGGTTACTTCATGCCCGCGATGTGCATCCGCTTCTGGCCGGAATATGTCTGGCTCAAGCAGGCGATAAGTAGCAGTGCGTTTGGCAAAGTTATCTCCGCGCGGTTCCGCCGCGTGTCCGAGCCGCCGGGATGGTCCAAGGAATTTCTCGATGGCGCCAAGTCTGGCGGCGCGCTGCTCGACCTGCACATTCACGACGCCGACTTCGTGCAGTACTGCTTCGGCCGTCCGCTCGCGGTCTACGCGCAGGGCAAGAACATCATCAGCACCGCGATTGATCACGTCAGCGCGCAGTTCACGGTCGCCAGTGGCGCGTGCGTCGCCGCCGAGGGCGGCTGGGCGATGAACGCCGGCTTCGGCTTCAACATGGCCTACACGGTCCTCTTCGAGAACGCCACGGCCGACTTCGACCTCGCGCGCGGCGCGGATGGTTTGAAGCTGTTCGAGAAAGGCAAGCCCCCGCAAGTGCTCAAGCCCGCCGGCGGCGATGGCTACCTCGGCGAACTCACCCACCTGATCGAGTGCATCCAAGCCGGCCACGCGCCCACAGTAGTCACCGCCCGCGACGCCGCCAGCGCCGTGGAAATCTGCGAAGCCGAGGAAGAGTCCATCCGCACCGGCCAGATCGTGAAGCTGACCCCATGAACCACCGCGCGACTGCGAACCGGACCGTGCGGAACATCAGGCGGGAAAAATAAAGCGGAGCAGATATCCAAAGGGCAAGCCGGCCAGCACGACAACCCCTTCGGCCAGCGCCTCACCGCCTACATGATATCCAAGCGCCTCCCCGACGGCGCCGTCCCCATGAGCCTCCTCGCGCTCCACCCGAACGTCCAATTCAACTACTACCGCGGCGGGCTGGGCAGTTGCGCGGTGGAGATGCATTGAAGCAACCGAGGGCCAAAATATGAACCGGAAAACTCGCTGATGTGAGAAATTTCTTGCACCCGCGTTACAAGGGTTGTAGGTTTCGGCGCGAGGAAATGAAATGGCTAGATCATCAACAACTTTTTCGCCGAAGTGGCGGTCAGGGAAAACCCGAGTTATCAGGGTTCCAGAACGAATTGCCGACGAACTGCTGACCATCGCGTGGGCTTTAGACACTAAGCGAAATCATGTGAGAGAAGATGGTGCAACCTATCTCTTGGAAGCCGCAGCAGCAGCTACAGCGTTGAATACAGACAGGCCTGTCAACGTGTCGAGTGTTCCACAACGGAGTCCATTCCGTTATCCCGGTGGCAAGACTTGGCTTGTACCCATCTTGCGTGCATGGTTGCACAGCCTTTCCAATAGCCCAGAGCTGTTCATTGAGCCTTTTGCCGGTGGAGGCATCGCCAGTCTGACCGTGGCTTTCGAGAAACACGCTGGGCATGTGATCATGGCAGAGACCGATGAGGGTGTCTCGGCTGTTTGGAAGACCATCCTGAACGGACAAGGGGAATGGCTTGCTCAAGAGATTCTTCGGTTCGACTTGACAATGGCGAACGTCCGACAGGCGTTGGACGTGGACGCTAATGGTACTCCTGTGTCTTTGCGGCAGCGCGCGTTTCTAACGTTATTACGGAATCGTGTTCAACGTGGAGGCATCTTAGCTCCCGGAGCCGGGCTAGTGAAGAACGGTGAGAACAACCGGGGCATCAGTTCACGCTGGTATCCTGAAACTCTGGCCCGGCGAATTCGTGAAATTAGCATGAACCTGGACCGTATCAGTTTTCACGCTGCTGATGGCTTTGCGTTGATTGAGGAATACTCGGCGGAGAAAAATTGTGCATTCTACGTTGATCCGCCGTATATGAAGGCGGCACGACGATTGTACCGCAACTGGCAGATTGACCATCGCCGACTATTCGAGAAAATGGCCTTGGTGTCAGGGGCGTTCCTCATGAGCTATGACAATGACAAAGAGATTCAGGACATGGCGCGCGAGTTTGGTTTCGAGAGTCGCCCGGTGAAAATGAAGAACACGCATCATGCCGAAATGACGGAACTTCTAATTAGTCGTGACTTGAGCTGGCTAGATCTGAACGGAGCGGCGCGTCTGCTAGCTTCACGCGAAGGGTCTTTTCAAACTCCGAAAGGCTCGTTGGTTTACCACCGGTAAGACCCTCGACAGCTCGATCCAAGGTGGTCAAGTGGAGGCCCGCCGGTTCCATGCGAAAGCGCGTGCCATCGTGCTGGTACTTCATGACAAACCAGGCAATGTCACAGTTGGACACATGATCAACCTCGGTGATGCTGCCAAGTGAATCCCAAAACGGCTGGTCAATGACGACAGCCATTTTCTTTCCCCACCGGGAGATCGTTGGCACCTTGATTTGAAGTTGTGGCATCAAGCGTTTTGGGCCGGATGATCGGAAGTCAGGGTGTCGGAAGCCTTGCGGGAAGGGGATCCCCTCGGCATGCCATTTCTTCATCACATTGAAATCTTTGGACATCGACGCACCCGAGAAATAAACGGCTTGAATCTCCAATGCGCACCATCGGAGCAAAGAGGTCTCGGGATGCACAAGCACCATGTCTATCTTACCGACGGTCGAAGGATCAGAGGCATTGGCTTCTGATGTGGCTTTCAGGAACGGGAGTTCCGTCAAGATGATTGGAGCTTTCTCGTTGAGAAGGGAGTGCCCGACCCACGACAAAGCAGCACCAGAGTCATAAAACCTGCACGGGCATGTCGCAACAACCGAGGATTCCGCAACCGGTATCACCTTCCCATCCAGCTTGGAGAACTGCCGTAAAGAGCATACTCCGCCCTTCTTGTTGCACATGAATCCTCCACCCCGGAAAGGACATGGCTGCGACTTAAAGGGTGAGTTTGCCAGTGCACGAATTCTGTCTGCCGGCAAACAGGCGAAGTCATATCCGTACAGTTCGCCTACGCCATAGCGCACGCTCGGTTTCTTCTTCGTCGGCATCGTCATGTGTTTCAACATGGCGGCGTTGATATACGATGACGCTTTGAGATTCAACCCGAATTGTCACGCGTCACGCGTCAATTAGGTTTCAAATGTCATTATCACGGTCGCAAGGCTAGGTTGAAAGACGGCGGGGTTTGGGCTTGTCCAGCCACATTTGCCGGTTGGGCAGGCTGTTGCTGGATGGGGAAGGCCGTCAGGGGCCAAGCGTCAGGGGTCAGTTGGAAGATGTCAGTTGTCATTTGTGTGCGGATGCAGGGTGTTGGCTTCGGATTCCACCGGGCACGCGGAGCGGAGGCAGAGGGAAGCATTAACCACAGAGGTCACAGAGGAAGCCGGAGGACGCAGAGGAGGAAGCGGAGGAAGAGGAATAGCCACGAAAGGGCACGGTTCGACAAGCTCACCGCAGGCAGAGATCACAAAGATTTTCTTTGTGATCTTTGTGTACTTTCGTGGCCAAGCTTCTCCTCCGTGAACCTCTTTCAGACCTCTGTGTCCTCTGTGGTGAAGTCTTCCATCGGAGATCTGGTAGGGCATCAACAAGAGCCTCTCACGGAGCGAGAGGTCTACTATGGCGGCAGCAAAGTAGTCCTCACGCTCCGCGTGAGGTTCTTGTCGTCGCTTTTCCGAATCTGCGTAATCGGTGAAATCTGTGGATGAACTTCCGTGACTGCGGCGCAACCACACTCTGCCCTTTTGCGGCCAACCCTCCTGCTTCTGGCGGGCGCGGGTGAGGCTAGTGGTATTTGAGCGGATACCGGTCGGGGTGATCGATCATGTCGAGCGTCAGATCCACACCGAGGTCGGGCCAATGCATGTGGTCGGCGCCGCAGCGTTCGACGCGGGAGATTTGTTTCACGGTGGCTTCCGCGAACCAAGGGAAGGTCTCGAAGGGCAGGTAGTGCTCGTGGCCGTCCACGAAGAGCCACAGGCCGCGCGCATCGATGTGCGTCACTTCAACCACCGATATGTTGTCGCCAAGCGTTTCTGATTTCATCCTGATGTTCCTCGACCAGCCGGCGGATATCGTTCACACGGTGGGGCGGCAGACCGTGCTGCAAGGCCAGTTCGATCTGCGGTTCGAGCCAGAACTTCGCGTCGCCATCCGCGCCTTGGACGTGTACATGCATGCGCTTTTCTTCCAGCGAAAAGAAATAGAACCGAAAGCCTTTCGCCCTGAAAACCGTTGGACTCATGGCGGGAAGCTAGCACAAGGCCCGCCGCCGTCAAAGCCAGCAAATGCCAGCGGTCGGCTGAATAGCCGGTAGGGCATCAACAGGAGCCTCTCGCGGAGCGAGAGGTCTACTATGGCGGCAGCAAAGTAGTCCTCACGCTCCGCGTGAGGTTCTTGTCGTTACCCTACCGCCTTCCCCATCTGTGTAATCGGTGAAATCTGTGGATGAACTTCTTTTGGTTGCGTCGCAGCCACGCTCTACTTTCTCCTGGCCGACGCATCACGAGAGACGGATGGAATAGCCACGAAAGAACACAGAGAGCACAAAGTTTTTCTTTGAGTTCTCTGTGCCCTTTTGTGGCCAATATTCCTGCTCTGCGAACAGCACTCCGCTCACTGCGGCGGACGTTTTCCAATGATTGGAAACGGAGACCGCCGGTTTTTCCAAGCATTGGAAAAGTTGGCGGGATCTTTTTCCAAGGCTTGGAAAACACGGCTTGCCTTGCCTTGGCGGCGGCGATAGTTTTGCGCACGAAAATAAATTGATGGCCGTGGTGCCGTGGATGCGGCGCGGGCCGGAGCAGCGCGCGGGCGGAAACGCAATATGTCAACGAAAGAGAGCCAGCCATGACCGTGGGAATGAACATCTATATTCCGTTGAGCGTGGTGATGTTTTTGGAGTTCGCGATCTGGGGCGCGTGGGCGCCGGTATTGGCGACGCGGCTGCTGGGCCCGCTCAAGATGACGGGCAAGCAGACGGGCTGGATCTACGCGACGCTGCCGCTGGCGTGTCTGTTCGCGCCGCTGCTCTCGGGCTGGCTGGCGGACAAATACTTCGACGTGAAATGGATTCTGGCGGTGTCGCAACTGGTGGGCGCGGTGCTGATGTTCATCGCGAGCCGCACGCCGAAGTTCAGCACGCTGTTCCTCGTGATGCTGCTCTATTCCACCTGCTACGCGGCGACGCTGCCGCTCGCGAATGCGGTGCTCTTCGCGCACGTGAAGGATGTCCCGACGCAGGGGCTGGTGTTCATCTGGGCGCCGGTGGCGTGGGCGCTGGTCGGCTATTTCCTGACGGGCTGGCGCATGCTGCGCAAGGGCGAGAACGATGGCAGCGATTGCATGAAGCTGGCGGCGGCGCTCTCGCTGATCATGGCGGGCGCGTGCCTGCTGCTGCCGGCGACCGCGCCCGCGCAGGCGGGCGGCGCGCCGATGGCGCAGGCGCTCGGCAAGCTGGCGCAGTTGGACTTCCTGCTGTTCTTCGTCACGTCCATGTTCGTCTCCGGCATGATGCAATTCTACTTCCTCGGCTCGGCGCAGTTCATGATGAACCAGGGGATTTCCGGCAAGGCGGTGCCGGCCTCGATGGCGAGCGCGCAGGTGGCGCAGGCGCTCGCGACGTATTTCCTGCTCGGCTTCTGCCTGAACAAGATCGGCTTCCAGTGGACGCTCGTCATCGGCGCGGCGGCGTGGCTGCTGATGTACATCGCCTATGTGATCGGCAAGCCGAAGGCGCTTGTGCTGGCCGTACAGCCGCTGCACGGTCTGGCCTATGTGCTGTTCATCATCGTTGGCCAGATCTTCGCCGGCGCGGTCGGCGCGGATGCGCCCAGCTCGATGCAGGCGCTGATCTTCACGGCGACCGTCGGCGTCGGCATGTTCCTGGGTACGCAGCTCGCGGGCATCGCGATGGATAAATTCTCCAAGGAAGGCAAGTTTGTGTGGCGGCAGATCTGGCTGATCCCGCTCTCCGTGATGCTCGCCAGCACGCTCATGATGGCCTTCGTCTTCAAGGGCAACGTGCCGGAAACAAAGCCCGCGCCCGCCGCCACAGTGCCCGCGAAATAAGCAGAGTGTCCCCGCGTTGAATCCCAAAGGAAACGAAGCATGAGCAAGCCACAGAATATTACGCGCCGCCGGATGCTCCAGCAGAGCGCCGCGGCCGCCGCCGCGTTCACCATCGTTCCGCGCCACGTGTTGGGCGGACAGGGCCACGTGCCGCCGAGCGAGCAGATCACGCGCGCCGTCATCGGCGTCGGCGGCATGGGCCGCGGACATCTCACCTATAATTACGGCAAGCTGCTCGCCGTCTGCGATGTGGATGCGCAGCACTTGCAGACCGCGCTGGATCTCGCGAACAAGGACAACCAGGACAAGCGAAGCGTCAAGGGCTATCACGATTTCCGCGAGCTGCTACAACGCAAGGATATTGATGTGGTGCACATCGCCACCCCACCCCACTGGCACGCGCTGATCACGATTGCCGCGGCGAACGCGGGCAAGGACATCTGGTGCGAGAAGCCGCTGACGCGCACCATCGGCGAGGGCGAGAAGGTCGTCGAGGCCGTACGCCGCAACCGGCGGATGCTGCGCATCAACACGTGGTTCCGTTTCACCTCTTCGCTCTACGGCATGGAGACGACGGCGGAGCGGATCAGGAAAGTGGTCGCGGCCGGATTGCTCGGCGGCCCGCTGACCGTGACGGTCGGTGCGTGCACCGGCTTCGATTGGAAATTGAAATTGTGGAGCGGCCTGACGAGCTACACGCCGCAGGCGGTGCCGTCGCATTTCGATTACAACTTCTGGCTCGGCCCCGCGCAGGTGAAGCCCTATCACCCGCACCGCACGCACGGCAGCTTCCGCGGCTACTGGGATTATGACGCGGGCGGACTCGGCGACATGGGCCAGCACTATCTCGATCCGGTGCAGTACATCCTCGACAAGGATGGCGAAAGCCCCGTCGAGATCATCCCGGACACGCAGCCGCAGCATCCCGACGCCGTGCTGCCGTGGAACAAGATCACGCTGAAATATCGCGACGGCAATACGATCATCCTCGACGCCGTCACGCCCGCGACGGAAAACGTCGCTTATATTTCCGGGCCGAAGGGCAAGATTTTCCGCAAGCTGGAATCCACCATTCCGAACTTGAAGGAGAAAATCAAAGACCTGCCCGAACTGCCCAAGCGCATCATCAAGTTCGAGGAGTCCATCCGCACGCGCGAAAAATTCGCGCTCAACGAAGTCAACGGCCACCGCTCCTGTACGTTGGTCAACCTCGCGAACATCGCCGCCAAGCTCTCGCGTCCGCTCAAGTTCGATCCCATCAAGCAGCGCTTCCTCGATGACGACGCCGCGAACGCGCGCATCTACCAGCCCATGCGCGCGCCATGGAAGCTGCCGGGTTCCTGGTGGCCATTCTGAAGCTCTGCAATCGTCCTCGTCCTCGATAAGCGCGGGGAAAGATCGAGGACGAGGACGACGACGAGAACGAGGACGATGGGTCGGCAGAAAAAACTCTTATGAAAATGCCACGTACTATTCAGCACCACCTTGTCATCGCGCTGGCCGCTACTGCACTAATCGCCACCCGCTCTGCCGAGCCCGCGCCCAAGCACGTGAAGCTGCTCGCCATCGGCAACAGCTTCTCGGGAAACACCACGCGCTATCTGCCGCAGATCGTCGCTGCCGCGGGCGACCAACTGACGTTCAAGCACATCATGATCGGCGGCTGCCCGCTGGAAAAGCACTGGAAGAATGCCGACGCTTTCCAGCACGGCTCCACCAACAAGGATGCGCGCGCCTGGACCATGCTGACGGCCGAAGAGTGGGACTTCATCACGATCCAGCAATACAGCATGCACAGCTACAAGCTGGAGACCTATCGCCCGTTCGCGCAGCAGCTGCACGATCTCATCAAGCAGCAGCGCCCGAAATCAGAAATTCTCGTGCACGAGACGTGGGCCTATCGCGCGGACGATCCGCTCTTCAAGGACGGCTTCACGCAGCAGGACATGTATTGGCAGTTGCGCAACGCCTACGAGACCATCGCGAAGGAACTCGGCTGCCGCGTGCTGCCCGTCGGCGACGCCTTTGAAAACGCGCGCCGCGACCCCGCGTGGAAAGGCGTCTTTCCCGATCCGAACTTCGACGCCAAGAAAGCGAAGCCGCCCGCTCTACCCGACCAGACGCGTTCGCTCAACAAAGGTTATTCATGGGCAGGCCAGTCGCTGAAGTACGACGGCCATCACGCGAACATCGCCGGCGAATATCTCGGTGGCGCGGTCTGGTATGAGTTCATGTTCGGCCACAGCATCATCGGCAACAGCTTCGTGCCGCCGGGCCTGAACAAGGAGGATGTCGCCATCCTCCAGCGCATCGCGCACGCGACCGTGACCGAAGGTTTGAAGCCGAAGAAATGAATTTTTCCAAGACCACTGTAATTGCAGTTGATCGGCACAATCGCTGCAAAAGGATAAAGACAGCGATGGAACCTTACGCTTGCCGGTTTGGAATTTCCGCGTGGCACGGGCCTCCGGCCCGTGAGACATCGCACACGGGCGGGACGCCCGTGCCACACTTTTTCCAAGCCTTGGAAAAAACGACCGATCCACTTTCCAATCATTGGAAAAACGAAAGGAAGCTGACATGAAAAAGTTATCAGTGCTCGCGTTTCTCGGGGCGGCGCTGCTTGCCGCGCAGGCTGCCGACAACACACCGCCGGAAGGTTTCACGGCGCTCTTCACGGGAAAAGACCTGACGAACTGGAAAGGTCTCGTGGCGAACCCGCCGAAGCGCGCGAAGCTGACGCCGGAGCAGCTCGCCACCGAGCAGAAGAAGGCCGATGACAACATGCGCGCACACTGGCGCGCGGAAGACGGCGAACTCATTTTCGACGGCAAGGGCCAGAACCTCTGCACCGCGAAAGATTACGGCGATTTCGAATTCTATGTGGACTGGCTGATCCAGACGAATGGCGACAGCGGCATCTATTTGCGCGGCTCGCCGCAGGTGCAAATCTGGGATCCCAACAATCCGCGCGAGGTGAAGAACGGCGCCGACAAAGGTTCCGGCGCGCTCTGGAACAACCGCAAGGCGGGCAACCGTCCGCTCGTGCGCGCCGATAAACCCATCGGGCAGTGGAACAGCATGTTCGTCCGCATGGTCGGCGAAAACGTCACGGTCAAACTGAACGGCCAGCTCGTCGTGGACAACGTACCGCTGGAAAATTATTGGGAGCGCAACAAACCGATCTACCCCACCGGCGCCATCGAGCTGCAAAGCCACGGCAGCATCCTGCGCTTCAAAAATATCTACGTGCGCGATCTGCCGCGGTGACCATCACACCGCTTCTTGGCCAACTCTCGGAAGTGGAGAACCTGACTGTGCGCAGTGCCCGAACACCCTCTCCAGGTACGCGCGAATCAGGTCAAGGCGGGCTTCGCCGGGAGTGAGCACCTGACGCTCACTCGTCGCCGCTAAAGTCCGCTAGGTTGCGCCAAGGG
>TBL_comb47_HYPODRAFT_10005329_pt1 | contig 14376 bp, 16 predicted proteins | sample TroBogypolimnion_40_FD_10682 | JGI IMG/M metagenome (IMG submission 10682)
CCTGGTGCCCGCCACGAGCCGCCAGCCACGAGCCGCCAGCCACGAGCCGCCCGCCACGAGCCGCCAGCCGCGAGCCACCAGCCGCGAGCCACCAGCCGCCAGCCGCCAGAGCGGCGCCAGATTACCGGCTCCCTCAGCAAATAGCCGGCCTCCCTTCCCGCTCCGCTTTTCCTGCACGCCCTACCCTGCGTCGGCGGGGAGGTTCCCCCCTTGACTCCGCGCTGACCTGGCCCGAAGTGACGCTCCGGTTGTTTACCTCATGTGTTTAAGATTTTTTAGTGGATAAAAATTTATTATTTATTTAGAATCTTGTTCTACTTTTGAGCAGTGTTCCTGGTGCAATCCACCTCGGGGGGAAGCATGGATGCGGAGCGTTGTAAACTGATCCTGAGCGTGGCGACTGAGGGGTTTTGGGACTGGGATCTGACGAAAGACCGGGCCTACCTGAGCCCGCGCTATTGCGAGCTGATCGGCTACCCCCACGGCACGGTGCTCACCTGGGCCATTTCCCTGAGCCTCATCCACCCCGATGACAGCCCCCGGGTGGCGCGGGAACTGGAGCTCTATCTGCAGGGGAGCAACCGCGACCCTCTGATCTTGGAATACCGGATGACCGCGCGGGATGGCAGGCTGCGCTGGATCGAGGGGCGGGGGAGGGGGGTGCAATTCGATGCACAGGGGAGACCCTCCCGGGTGGTCGGCACCATCGTCGATATCAGCGCGCGCAAAGAGGCGGAACTTCGCCGGCAGGCTGCGGAAGAGGACCTGAGGACCGCGTTTGAGGAAGCCTCGGATGCCATGTTCTGGGCCGACGCCGAGACCGGCATCCTGGTCAACTGCAACAGGGCCGCCGAGAAGTTGGTTGAGGCTTCCCGCGGGGAGATCATCGGCAAGCACCAGACCTTTTTGCACCCACCGGAGCGGGCTGCCCATTTTGCCGAACTATTCAAAAGGTCTGTCCTGCTGAGCGGGAATAATGAGGTCTTCGAGGCGGTGGTGGTCTCGAGAAGCGGCAAGATGATTCCGACCCAGGTCAAGGCCTCGGTCACCAGGATCGGTAACAAGGAGATCATTCAAGGTGTGTTCAGGGATGTCACGGAGCAACAAAAAGCGGAAGATTTGTTGCGTCACTCCCAGAAACTTTTCTCCAGCATCGTCGAGAATGCCCCCTACGCCTTCTTCGTCAAGGACGTCCGGGACCAGTTCCGGGTGGTGCTGTGGAACAAGGCGGCCGAGAAAATTTTCGGCATCTCGGCCGCGGGCATCATAGGCAAGCATGCCCACGACCTCTGGCCGGGTAGTCAGGCCGACGCCTTCCTGGCCGACGACCTCGCAGTGGTCGCCTCGCGAACGGTCCTGGATATCCCGGAAGAGGCGAGCTTCCACCCCGAGCAGGGGATCATTTACCTGCACACCTGCAAGATCCCGCTGCTGGACGAATCCGGCGAGGTGCGGCACATCGCCGTCATCAGTGAGGACATCACCTCCCGGAAGAAAACCGGCGAGCAGATCCTCGCGCTCAACGCCGGACTGGAGCACCGGGTCCGGGAGCGCACGGCGGAACTGGAGGCGGCGGTGCAGGAGCAGGAAGCCTTCAGCTACACCGTTTCCCACGACCTGCGCGCCCCGCTGCGCCATATCAACAGCTTCAGCGCGATACTCATGGAGGACTTCGGCGCCGCCCTCCCCAGCGAGGCCCGCACCTACCTGGAACGCATCGGGGGCGCCACCAGGAAGATGGGCGAACTGATAGACTACCTGTTGGCGCTGTCGCAGGTCTCAAGAGTGGAGCTGACCCGGGAGAGCGTCGACCTGAGCGCCCTGGCCGCGGGAATCGCAACCATGCTGCAGGAGACCGACCCCGGGCGTTGCGCCCTGTTTGACATCGAGCAAGGCCTGGTGGTGCAGGGGGATCGCAACCTGCTGAAGCAGCTCTTGGAAAACCTGTTCGGCAATGCCTGGAAGTACACCTCCGGCAGGCCCTCGGCGCTCATCGAGTTCGGCTCGGCGCAGCTGGCGGGGCAGCCGTGCTACTGCATCAAGGACAACGGCGCGGGATTCGACATGGCCTTCAGCGACCGGCTTTTCGAGGCCTTTCAGCGGCTGCACGGCGCCGAATTCGAGGGGACCGGGATCGGCCTCGCCACGGCGAAGCGGATCATTCAGCGCCACGGAGGGGCCATCTGGGCGCAGGGGGCGGTCGACCAGGGCGCCACCTTCTGTTTCACGCTGCAATAGATGCGGGCCGGGCCGGGTAATGTAAAGATTCCCGACAACGGTGTAAGATTTTCCGACACCCGCTCGGGCCGGCGCAGGAAGTCCGGTTGCACAAATTGAGCAGGCAGGGACGTACTATGAGCAGCCAGCAGTGACGGTCCCTGCGGCGCGCAGTAAAACCAGCCGGTTCAAGTTGGCACACTCTAAGCAGTTGGTCATGGTAAGGGAAGTGAGCCAGCCCGTGCGAAACAGCCCGAAAATCAGTAAATACGCGTGGAACAGGAGACTGACATGCCACTCATGGAATGGACCGACAAATTCAATCTCGGGGTTGAGCAGTTTGATGCACATCACCAGCATTTGGTAGCTCTGCTAAACGACGCCTATGACAACTTCGTCCGGGACTCCAACGTGGAAGGCTTGGCCGCCACCCTCGACGAGCTTTTCGCTGCCACCATCAAGCATTTTAATGTCGAGGCGCAGTTCATGGAAGCCAGTTACGCGGATTACACTGAGCACCGTGAGCTGCATAAGAGTTTTTCCGCGCAGGTTGCGGTGATGCAGCAGGACCTGAGGTCGGGGTGGGGCGACATCGCCATCGAGATGCTTACCTATCTAAAGAACTGGCTCACCTATAACATCCTGATTGCGGACGCCAATTATGTCCGGTGCGCCTCCGGGAGCCAGTGGAAGCAGTGCGCCTGATCGCACGCCCAATTCCGAAATGAGTGCATCCTGGGCGCCCCTGTCTTTTCCTCCTGCAGAGCGGGGGAGACCAGGGCGCCTATGATCCTGGCGGTTGCAGCAAGCAGGACTACCAAAAAACCGAATACTAAGCAAAAGGCCCGCCTCTGGATGAGGACGGGCCTTTTTATTTTGCAACCGTTTAACTGCCGGGTAAGTCCGGATCACTCCTTTCGCGGCCAGGCGTTAGGCGATAGCTTTGTTGCCGAGTTGGACAGGAAAACTCAGCAGGGGATGGCAAGGGAGCCAGCTTTCAGTATAATTAAATAATAATGACTTCTAATAATCACTCCTCACATACATGTCGAGAAACTGCAGCATCAACACGATTTCTCAGGAGGCGATTATGGATACGTTTAGCTTTGGTCGTAACGTCAACGACATAACCCAATTTTTCTGCGTAACAACACTTCTTGTTGCAATTGTCTTCCTGAGCGGTTGCTCTGAGCTAAAATCCATGTATCTGGCTGTGCCGTCGGGAATAGAATGGACTTTCTATACTCCGCCCCGACCACCAAAGGACCTGGCAGAGGAGGTCGTCGTCAATTGCGCACGAGCAAGGACCTCAATTCCGTTCAACTCATCCACGGCCGAACATATTTTCAGCACTTATGATCATTCTCACACCTATTTGTATTCCTACGTTGACCTGGTCAGCAATAAGAAGCAGGGGGATTCCTTGTTTTCACCGCGGTTAGTCACTCGATATCAGGTGGTGGGCGACAAAATATCGGCCAGCACAGGGACATCGGAAGAGATCTTCCCCAGCGTTGATTTTGAGCAATCCGTGGTTAAAAACGCCGGCATGGCAAAAAGCCCGGCACGGGTGCTGTTATACATGAACGGTGAAGACTCGTTTACCCTACGAAGTGAGATTGTGAACCAGTGTCTGGTGGTGGTGAAAATATTTGGATTTGCAAAAAATGGCGGGGCGGGTGAACTGATCGCGGAAAAGTATGTCAATTTTTGCGTGGTTGAGCCCAAACTTGCGCCTTGATTCCGGCGGTTTTTATTTTTTCGCCTGGCGGCAGGTGCCATGGCATGGGGACGTCCCTGAAATCCTGCATGGCATGGGGACGTCCCTGAAATCCTGCGCAACGTGGATATAACGAATAACACGAAGGTGGTTTCACCAGTAAAAATTTCCGGCTTGGACTCCTATCGATATGAATTTGCCGCGGTCCCTGGCTGGGGATCAACCCGGCTCCCATTGTTTATAGCATCCTTGAGCACCGAACTCGGTTTGAACGTCAACACCTTTCGGGCATGTATGGTGAGCTCCTCGCCGGTTTGAGGGTTTCTTCCCAGACGGTCGTTCTTTTCCTTTACCACGAAGGAACCGAACCCGGATATCTTCAACGTCTCCCCCTCTGCCAGCGTATCCTTTATAATCGAGAGGACAGTCTCAACCAGATCCACACTTTCAAACTTGGTAAACCCGTTTCCGCTTGCGATCCGTTCTATGATGTCCGCCTTGGTCATGATCCCCCCTCGATCTCCAAAAATCAGCAGGTTACTCTGTAAAGTTGCGGAAGATTACCCTGACCCATTCGGGAAGTCAAGCGTCGAAGCCCGTGACGGTTGCCCGCCGGGAACGGAGGTCTCCGGGCCGGTATTTTTTTACATGATTGTAACAATTGTGCTCTCTTACCTGGAGTATGGTAAGGCATCTTAATTTGCCGGAGCAGAACATGGTCAGCTCGGACCCTTCCTCTGATAGGCCGTCAAAAACAACGCCGCGCTGCCCTGCAGGTGTACCTTCCGCCGCCCAGCTCCCCGGTGTCGACCCCGCAGATCCCAGGTGGTACCTGAACCGCGAACTGACCTGGCTCGCCTACAAGCGCCGCGTGCTGCACGAGGCTGCAGACGAGCGCGTGCCCCTGCTGGAGCGCCTGAAGTTCATTGCCATCGTGAGCGGTAACATCGACGAGTTCTTCATGAAACGGATCGGTGGGCTTAAGCAGCAGATCGGGGCCGGTGTGCGCGAACTTACCCCCGACGGCCGCACACCGCGCCAGCAGGTGCAGGAATGCCACCTGGCGGTGCGGGACCTGGAGGTCTGCAAAAATGATCTTCTGCTCCGGGTCCTGCTGCAGCTGCGCTCCAAGGGGATCAGCCTCTGTCGCTGGGAGGATCTTGCCGCGCCCGAGAAAAAGCGGCTGGCCGCCCTCTACCGCGCCGAGATCTCCCCGCTGCTGAGGCCGCAGTTTATCGATCCTGAGCATCCCTTTCCCCTTATCCCCAACCTCTCGCTCAATCTGCTGGTCTCGCTGCGCCATCCCAAAACCAGGAAAACGGCTCTGGCACGGGTTGAACTGCCGGTTGGCGCAGGTTCCCCCCGCTTTCTCAGAAGCGGCGGCGCAGACCGCTTCATCGCTCTCGAAGACCTGGTCAGGCAGCATCTCGACACGCTCTTCCCGGGGCAGCAGGTCGAGAGTTGCGCCCTCTTCAGGGTCACCCGAAATGCCACGGCCGGGCAGCACGAGGACCAGGCCGACGATCTGCTGGTGCTGATCGAGTCCGAGCTCAAGGAACGCAGGTTCGCCCCGATCGTCCGGCTCGAGGTCGCAGTGGGGCTGAGCCCGGCGCATCGGAGCAGACTGGCGGGCGAGCTAAAGCTAAACGAGGAAAGCGACGTCTTCGAGGTGCCGGCCCTTTTGGCCATGCGCGATCTGTTCGAGATCTCGCGCCTGGACTATCCCTCGCTGCACGACCCGCCGCATCACCCGGTGGACCACCACCTGCTGCAGTCCGCCCGTGGCATCTTCCAGATCATCCGCGAGGCCGGGCCGATCCTGCTGCAGCACCCTTACGAGTCGTTTGCCAGCTCGGTCGAGCGCCTGCTGCGCGAGGCGGCAGCGGATTCCAAGGTGAGGGCGATCAAGATGACCCTCTACCGCACCGCCAGCAACAGCCGCATCATCGAGTCACTGGTGCAGGCGGCGCAAAACGGCAAGCAGGTTGCGGTGGTGATCGAACTGAAGGCGCGCTTTGACGAGGAAGCCAACATCCTTCTGGCTCAAAGGCTGGAAGAGGCGGGCGCCCATGTCACCTTCGGGGTGGTCGGCCTCACCACCTATTGCAAGGTCATCCTGATCGTGCGCCAGGACGATGCCGGCCTCAGGCGCTATGTCCACACCGGGACCGGGAACTACCACGCCGACAAGGCCAGGGAGTTCAGCGACCTCGGTCTGCTGACCTGCGACGACGCCATCGGACGGGACGTGACCGAGCTGTTCAACTACCTGACCACAGGGTTCTCCGCCAAACGCGACTACCTGAAACTGCTCACCGCACCCAGGTCGCTCAAAAAGGCTCTCCTGGCGCTGATTGCCCGGGAAGCCGCACTGCATGCCGCGCACGGCGGCGGGCTGATCCGCTTCAAGGTGAACGCGCTGGAGGACAGCGACATCGTGCAGGCCCTGTACCGTGCCTCCATGGCCGGGGTGCGCATTGACCTGATGGTGCGAGACAGCTGCCGGCTGCGACCGGGTATCCCCGGGCTCTCCGAGCATATCAGGGTGGTCAGCATCGTGGGACGTTTCATGGAGCACTCCCGCATCTATTACTTCAGAAATGACGGGCAGGACGACTTCTACATCGGCTCAGCCGATCCGATGAGGCGCAACCTGGAAACCAGGATCGAGATCATGGTCCCGGTCGAGACCCCTGAGCTGAAACGGGAGCTGGGAGCTATCCTCGACCTGCACCAAAACGACCGGCGCTCGGTCTCGGACATGCAGCCCGACGGCAGCTATCTCAGGCGGGAGCCGCCCACTAACAAAAAGAGCGTAGGAAGCCAACAGATGCTGATCCTCTGTGCCCAACAACGCTCACAGGCGGTCCGTAAGGAGAAGAAAATCAGGATGTGATCGGTGTATCCGCCGGTGGCACTGAATCAGGCTGGCAGTAAGACCAGGTTAATGTCTTGTGGCACCGGAATCCGGTGGTACTATGGTGATAATCCGTCCAATCGAGGTGATATGGGAACTTACTCGTTCAATGCCTTTGCCTTTGGGGGCGAGCTCGACCTGAACCGTCTGGCTGTCGTCCTCGGTATTTCGCGCAAATACCGCTGGGAAGAGCCGATGAAGCTGAGCCCGGTCACCTTCGCGCCCGCCCTGAACGGCGACCCCGAGCGGGTGTACCTCTTCTACTTCGGGTGCGTGGTGTTCATCAACTGCTCGGGCGACATCATCGCCCGTTTCCTGGACGGCATCAAGCAGCACGTGGATGCCGTGAAGATCCCGCCACAGCTCGCCTTCCGGGAGGAGTACCAGCTGGAGATCGATGCCGGCAGGGCAGCGGCTATCACCAACGACTACGCCGTCATGCAGAAGTACAACCAGGCCTTCACCGACATCATCTGCTTTGTCATCGCCAAGTCGGTCGCCCTGGAGCGGATCGAGGAGCGGGTGGATGCCGTGTTCGACGAGGTGGAGGTGCTGATCGCCAACCTGGGGAAGGGCACCCTGGAGCTACCCGACCGGGTCATGGCGAAGCTCGCCTCCTCCATCCTCGGTTTCAAGTTCACCTCCATCGCCCATATCATGGTGCTGGACAAGCCGGACATCACCTGGGACGACCCCGAGGCGGACCGGCTCTACCTTACCATGGCGCGCCTTTTCGAACTGAACCCGCGCTACCAGGAGATCAAGCACAAATCGGAGACGCTTTTGGACATGACGGACGTCTTTTCCAGCATCTCTCATGCCCGGCGCTCCGCCCGCCTGGAATGGATCATCATTGTGCTGATCGTCATCGAGATCGTGCTCTCCGTGCTGGAAATCTACCGGCGCCATTAGCGCCTGCGGCGTAACCCTTTGGCCCAAGCGGGCTTGCCGGCGGTAGTTCCATGAGGCCGTAGCGGCAGGGGGCCGGGTAGTTCGATGAGGCCCTAGCGGCAGGGGGCACCCTGGCACCGAGGGGCAGGAGGTTGCATAATGGCAGCACCGGGCCGGCAGGGCCAGCGTATCTCCATCCTCCAGGGCATCCTCCCCGTCGTGGCTGCCCGGATTCCGGCCGACCTGGTCGCCGGCCTTACGCTCGCCGCACTGGCCATCCCCGAAGTACTCGGCTATACCAAGATTTCAGGCACGCCGCTGGTCACCGGTCTGTACACCATCCTGCTCCCGATGATCCTGTACGCGCTGCTCGGGTCTTCCCGGCACCTGGTGGTCGGGGCCGACTCCGCCACTGCCGCCATCCTCGCTTCCTGCCTCGCCACCATGGCCGCGCCGCGCTCGGGCGAATGGCTTGCCCTGGCCGGCATGCTCGCCCTCATGTCCGCCGGGTTCCTGCTGCTCGCCCGCCTGGCCCGGCTGGGATTCCTGGCGGACTTCCTGTCGCGCACCGTGCTGGTCGGGTTCCTCTCCGGGGTCGGCATCCAGGTCGCAGCCGGTGAGATTCCGGGGATGCTCGGCTTACCGGAAGGGGGGCACGGCACGGTCGCCAAGGTTGCCGCGGCTCTCGGCCACCTGGAAGCCGCCAACCCGGCAGTCCTCGCCCTCTCTACGGCGACGCTGGTGATTGTCCTGATCTCCCGGCAGGTCTCCAGGCGCATCCCGGGACTCCTCATCGCGGTGATCGGGGCGATCATCGTCAGTTGGGCTCTCAACCTGCAATCCTACGGCATTGCCACCCTTGGCCCGCTCCCCGGCGGTCTGCCCAGGATCGGCCTCCCGGAGCTGTCGCTCGACTGGGGGCTCTTCCAGAGGCTGCTCCCGACGGCGTTCGCCATGTTCGTTGTCATCCTGGCTCAGAGTGCCGCAACTTCGCGCGCCTACGCCGCCCGCTATAACGAGCCTTTCGATGAGAACGTGGACCTGGTGGGGCTCGCCCTGGCCAACATCGGTGCCGGCCTTTCCGGAAGCTTCGTGGTGAACGGCAGCCCGACCAAGACGCAGGCGGTCGACTCCGCGGGTGGCGTGAGCCAGCTCTCCCAGCTCACCACGAGCTTCGTGGTGCTGCTGGTGCTCCTCTTTCTGACCGGCCCGCTGGCCTACCTGCCGGGTGCCGTGCTGTCCGCAGTCGTCTTCCTGATTGGAGTGGAGCTGGTGGACGTCAAGGGGATGCGCAGGATCGGGCGGGAGCGCCCCTGGGAGTTCTGGGTGGCGCTGATCACGGCAGCGGTGGTGGTCTTTGCCGGGGTGCAGCAGAGCATTCTGCTCGCCATCGTGCTTTCGCTGGTGGTCCACACCAGGCACGGCTACCGGCCGAAAAACATGCTGATCGTGCCGGACCGGGACCTGGGCTGGCGTCTTGGGCGGGTCGACTCGCAGGAGCAGGCCGCGTCAGGGCTGGTCATCTACCGGTTCATGCACAGCATGTACTACGCCAATATCGGGGTGCTGACGACCGAGGTAACGGGGCTTGCCAGGGGAGCCACTCCTCCCCTGTCCTGGTTCTGCATCGACCTCTCCGCGGTTGACGATGTGGACTTCACGGCCGCCGAGGCCCTGCGGGGCATCCACGGCTCGCTGGCCGGGCAGGGAATCAGCCTGGTGTTCTGCGATGTCATAGAGGAGGTCCGGGCGGAATTCGAGCGCTCCGGCCTCACCAGGCTCTGGGGGGCCGGTGCCTATTTCGCGAGCTACCAGGCCGTGGTGCATGCCTTCACGGGGCGGGAGGGGGGAGGAAGTCCCGGTTGACGGAGTTTCCCAGGTGAAATGGGGGTTGAATAGACGTAGGAGGAGCCGGCGATGTCCAAGAAAGTCGAAATAAAATGGCTGAAAGCACCCGAGGAGCACGACTATCCCGCAGCCGCATCATACCTCTCCCTGATCTACGATGACAAGAAAACTGCGAGCCTGGTAGAAAAGTTGCGGCATGCGGCGGTAGTGCAGTTCAAGGCGAAGGACATCTTCAGGGCTTCAGGATTGTCACAGCTTGGCATCAGCAATGCGCATGTGGAGCATGACCAGGAAAAAATAGAGTCGGGGGAGGCGCTTTCTCCCCTGCTGCTGGTACGGGATTCCGCCAACGGAAAAGTCGTCATCGCCGACGGATATCACCGCCTCTGTGCGGTCTACTCGTACAATGAGGATGCCGTCGTTCCCGGCAAGATCGTTTAACCGGGCGGTTGCAGGCGAAGCATCGGGTCGGGAACTCAGGAAAACGCGCAACGAACGAGTAGTGCAGCACTCACCCGTCAGGCTGCGGCGTGCCGGATGTCCTTACCCTTCACCAGGAAGATCACCATCTCGGCCACGTTGGTAGCATGGTCGGCGATCCTCTCAAGGCATCGGGAAACATGGTTCATCCTGATGGCGCGCCCGATGATGGCGGGACCCAGCATCATGAACGCCTGCAGCTCCAGCTGAATCCGCACATTGAGGTCGTCCACCATCCGGTCATCCTCGCACACCTTACTGGCAAGTTTCTCGTCGCAGCGCACAAAGGCGTCCAAGGCTTCCTGTACCATCACTGCGACGGCCTGTGCCATCAGCGGCAGGTCGGCGCTAAGTTTCAAGCTCGGCTCCTGGTTCAGCTCCTTAACCCTTCGCGAGATGCTGGTGCACCTGTCGCCGATCCGCTCCAGGTCGGTAACGATCTTAAGCGCCAAGGTGACAAAGCGAAGGTCGCGCGCCGCCGGCTGCCGCAGGGCGAGCACCTCCAGGCATTTCCTGTCTATTTCCATTTCGAGCCGGTCGATTTCCTGATCGACGGAGATGGTCCGGTCCGCCAGTTCGCTGTCCCTTTCGATGAGCGATTGCATGGCGCTGGTGATCATCAGTTCCACCTTTCCCCCCATCTCCAGGAGTTTCCCGCGAATCTCATCCAGCTCCCTGTCGAATTGACTGCTGAAGTGCTCTCTGTGCATAGGCGGCCTCCCCGACTCGGTGCTTCGAAGCAGCTAAAACAAAAACTGATAGGCGATGAATTTGACGGCAGTGATACGACCCTCCCCAGAAGGGGAGGGAGAGTCAACTTAGTGGAAGATCGTCGCTAATTAGCAGATTATAAGTGTGATCTGTCTGATTGCAACGCTAATTAAACAAAAAACATTATATCGGGGTTGATTGAAGTGATTGGGGTGTTTCGCCGGAGGCAGAGAGGAGATGCGATGCCAGTTGTGTCGGACGATGACGGAAGCGGGAAAGCACGATGGCCTCTCGAGTCGCCATGGACTGCGGGGAAAGCTTAGGCAGGTTCTGGAAGGGGGAGGGCGCCTCGCACTGGCGAAGCGGCCAATCCCCCTCATGAAACGGGATTTTTCGGTTGAGCCTGATACATGGTGCGGGGCCTGATTCAGACCTCCTGTCTATCCTGGCGTTCTTTGATGAGCGCCCTGTGGTGACGACCGATTTTATGCAGCGTGGGATCTTCGGAATCGCACAGTCTGCCCACCAGTTCCTCCCACTCATAGCTGACAAAAGTGTGAGGCAAGCCGGGGACGTTAAGCGAGGTGAAAAGCAGGTTTTTGAGATACTCCTGCTCCTTGGGATCGGAAAAGTGCAGGCCAAGGGAAACGGATCCATCCGACTCCCGTCTGGAGTATATGCACTGCCCGGTAAACCAGGTCTGGCCGGTGGGCATGAGAACCTTGACCGACCCTGCGGGCTTGGGGATGTCGAGCGAGTTCAGCGTGGCGGGAATGATCAGGCCCATGCCCTGAGGGCTGTAATCTACCACATACGACCCGATTGAAGCATGACCCTCCCAGGAAATGGTCGCTTTACTTAAACTTCCCGGCAAAAGTTCTGCGCCATAGCGGACAAAGTTTCTCTTGTTCATCAGTCCTTTCCTCCTTTTCGCCTGTTGGGCCATGTACCGGACCAAAGCTGGCGCGAGGCCGCGGCGCCACTTGGCTGGCAACAGCCGGTGCGCTTGAAAATCCGGTCCTTCCAGGGACTTCAGATGCCCTTGGTTTCAATGGAGATCTGGAGACTAAACGGTAATCTAGCATGCCCATGTTACAGCTGTGTTAACTCATTTGGGGTTAATCGCTTCCGAATAGATCGGGTTGCCGGGGCGGCTAACTCTCAGACCGTGGCATGCCCGCCTCTCCGTGGCAGGGGGATGTAGGGTTAAAATGCTTGTTTCATGTAAATGGAAAACTGTTGTCGCTTCGCTGTAATACGCTCCCTGTATGGTTGTTTTCCGTGTTGGCAGTATATTCAAATCGAAGTAGATATGGGGAGGGTGGATACGTGAGTATTTTATGCATTATGATTGGATCGGTATATGCGGTTGCAATCCTGGCTCAGTTGCGTGGCTATGCGGTCTCAGTAAGTAAACCAAACGATGCCAGAGGCCAAGTTGACCACGAACAGACCTGTGTGACGGCGCGATAATGCCTGTGGTCTGGCTCGCCGCCGGGGAGCCTGCCTTCCTGGCGGCGGTTTTATTGCAGGAGATGCCGGTTCCCGTCAGAGTCGGATATCGACACGACGGCAAAAAGGGAGGAGACTGTGAAACTGGATGAAGTGAAGGAAAAGGCAAGAAGGATGGGTGTTCCGGTCGGCAAGCTGAAGAAGTCCGACCTGGTGCGTAGTATCCAGCGCGCCGAAGGAAGTGACGCCTGTTTCGAGACGGGCAAGGCGCAGAGCTGCGGTCAGGATAGTTGCCTGTGGCGAGCTGACTGTTCTTAGAAGGGAGCTGAGAATGGAGTGGTACGAAGAGGAAGTGCGCGCCAGGGAGCTGCGGATGCTTGAGACCCCTCCAGCTACCGGGCTGGTGGTGTTTTACGGGAGCTCCTCCCTGCGCATGTGGGAGAGCCTTGAGGATGATCTTCCCGGCGTGGGGCTGCTGAACCAGGCCTTCGGCGGTTCCACGTTGGAAGCCTGCGCCTGGTTTTTCGAGCGGCTGGTGGTCCCCTGTTATCCGCGGGCGCTCGTCTGCTACGCCGGTGACAACGACCTGGGCGACGGGCGGACTCCGGACCAGGTGCTCGCCTCCTTCGGAAAGCTGCTGGCGAAGGTCGACGCCTATTTCCCGGCCATTCCCCTAACCATGCTGGCGATCAAGCCAAGCCCCGCGCGCTGGCACCTCAAGGAGCAGATAGGGGCGGTCAACGCCGGCATGTGCCGCGCGCTCGAGACCCGCGCCAACGGTTACTTCATCGACACTTTTTCCGCCATGCTCGGCAGGGACGGCCTCCCGGACACCTCCCTGTTCCTGGAGGACGGACTCCATGTCAGTCCCAAGGGGTACCTGGTCTGGCAACGGCTTCTGGAGAGCCGCTCGGCAGCGATCTTTGGTACTGTCTGTCAGCCCGGTCCCGCTTGAGGGGCGCACCGAACTGTATTTCTTTATTGTGCACAGAAAATCACACAGTCGACATACAGTTTTAAAGTGACGCAGGTATGCTTTCGGGCATGCACAGAGAATATCATCGTTGGCATAGCCCGATTCTCGGGCGAGAGATGGAACTGCTTCTATTCGGACGGGGCGGCACGCGGGTGCTCGTTTTCCCGACCCGCGTCGGCAGGTTCTACGATTACGAGAACTGGGGGCTCATTGCTGCCTTGAGGGACAAGATCGACAAGGGGTGGCTGCAGCTTTGCTGCCTCGACAGCGTCGACGCCGAGAGCTTTTATTGCGACTGGTGTCCGCCCTGGGACCGGATCGCCAGGCACCGGCAGTACGAGGACTATGTCCTCAACGAAGTCATCCCCTTCACGCACGACCGCAATCCCGGCTCCCCGCTCATCGCCCATGGCTGCAGCATGGGCGCCTACCATGCCGTCAACATCGCCATGCGCCATCCCCGGCTCTTTTGCCGTGTGGTCGCCTTCAGCGGCAGGTACGACCTGACCCGGGGCACCGGCAGCTTTCGCGACCTCTTCGACGGCTTCTACAATGAAGACATCTATTTCCACAACCCGTCCCATTTCGTCCCCAACCTGAATGATCACGAGTCGCTGGAGCTGCTGCGCAGGATGCAGGTGACCATCGCCATAGGCGAGGCGGATTCCTTCCTGGATAACAACCTGCAGTTCCGCGCCGCCCTGCAGGAAAAAGGGATCCAGCCCTCCTTCCACATCTGGTCGGGCGAGGCCCACCAGGCGCGCTACTGGCGCGAAATGGCAGCCAGCATATTCTGAAATTCGCAGCCCGTCAGGTGAGCGGCGTCCCCCGAGGGAAATACCATGAGATACACCAGGAAGTTCGCGAGCCTTGACGCCCTCACCGCCTTTCTCCACTTTCACAGGGATGAGACCGGCCTGCTGTTTAGTTCCGACAGCGAGCTGAAGGCGGCCTGGATAGAGGCGGATGAGCAGGTTTGCCGGGAACTGGAACGCGCGGACGGCTAGTTTTGGGCGACGCCGGGGCTTTTGCCCAAACGCTCCCTAGCCACGCGGCCTCGTGGCGCAGTGGTACGGTGGCCCCGTTGCCTCGTGGCGCAGTGGTACGGTGGTGCAGTGGCCCCGTGGCCCCGTGGCCCCGTGGCCCCGTGGCCCCGTGGCCCCG
>TBL_comb47_HYPODRAFT_10005331_pt1 | contig 14374 bp, 22 predicted proteins | sample TroBogypolimnion_40_FD_10682 | JGI IMG/M metagenome (IMG submission 10682)
ACCATTCTCAAGGAGACCACCCGCACCAAGTCCATCTACACCGCCGGCACCGCCAACCGGCCAGCCCCGCTGATAGACCCCGAGACCGGCGAGACCTTGCCCGACGGCTACAAACTCGGCAGCCAGCTCATGACTGTGCAGGAGCAGATCACCTACTTTGCCGGCTGCACCTACGTTCAGAGCACCCACTGTATATTCACACCACGCGGCGACATGCTGGACCAGGGGCGTTTCAGGGCCAGTTGGGGCGGGCATAATTTTGTCATCGGCACCGACAACATGAAGTCCACCAAGTCAGCCTGGGAAGCGGTCACCGAGAGCCAGGGGTACACATTCCCCAAGGCGCAGGATGTCTGCTTCCGGCCCGAGGCGCCACCGGGCGCTCTCATACAAGAGGAGGGACGTACATTGCTCAACACCTACATGCCTGTGACTACCGAGCGCAAGCCCGGCGACCCCGCGAGATTCCTGGACCACCTGTCGCGCATCCTGCCGGACCCGGGCGACCGGGAGATCCTGCTGGCCTACTGTGCCGCCATCGTGCAGTACCCTGGCAAGAAATTCCAGTGGGCACCGCTGCTCGTCGGCATGGAGGGCAACGGCAAGTCGTTGTTCACCCGCTGCATCGCCCGGGCCGTTGGCTTTAAATTCTCTCACATCCCCAACGCCGCCGACCTCGCCAATAAATTCAACGCCTGGCTGGAGGGCAAGCTATTCATCGGCATCGAGGAAATCTACACCAGCGACAAAGCCGAGTTGATCGAACGACTCAAGCCGATGATCACCGACAGCCGTATAGAGATTCAGGCCAAGGGCGGCAACCAGTACACCGGCGACAACCGGGCCAATTTCATTCTGTGCTCTAACCACAAGGACGCCATCAGGGTCACCGGGCGCGACCGGCGCTACTGCATATTTTACACGGCCCAGCAGGAAGAGGGTGACCTGGAGCGCGACGGCATGAACGGCCAGTATTTCCCCTCGCTATACCGCTGGCTGGATGACGAGGGGTATGCCGTGGTCAACGACTACCTGCGTTCGTACAGCATACCAGACGCCCTCAACCCGTCCACCGAGTGCCACCGGGCGCCGACCACCAGCAGCACCGCGGAGGCTATCCGTAGTAACATGGGCACCATCGAGCAGGAGGTCATGGAGGCCGTGGAAGAGGGTCGCGTCGGGTTCTGCGGCGGCTGGATCTCCAGCGTGGCGCTCAGTAAACTGCTGGAAGAGAGGCACCTGGCAACTAGAATGCCTAAGAACAAGCGGGAGGACATGCTGATGCGGATCGGGTTCATCCGTCACCCGTCGCTGGTGAACGGGCGCACTAATTCTATCGTGCCGATGGACGGCGGCGTCAAGCCGGTGCTCTACGTCAGGCGCGGGTCGCTGCAGACCCAGCTGACCGGCGGCGGGGAGATTGTCAAGCGGTACGTCGAGGCGCAGCAGGGGAGCACCTGGGTGGGTGCATCAGCCGTGGTCAGTGGGGTGGTGGGATGAGGGTCGGCCTGCACGACTCGGATAACTGCGATTTTCCCAACCTTGCACTGATGAAACTGTCAACCTGGCACCGTGAGTGGTGTGATGACACAGTGGAAATGTGGCAACCAGACCAGCAGTACGATCTGGTCTACAGCAGCAAGGTGTTTACGTTCACACCGGTTGAGGAACGTCTACCCGCTAATGCTGTGCGCGGCGGGACCGGCTACAATCTGACCACCGTGCTGCCCCCTACGTCGAGCGGTGCCGACCAGATTATTTGCTTTATAAATACCAGCACGGTATGGGTTTTCTCACCAGAGGTTGCCCACGCCGCTGTGAATGGTGTTTTGTACCCGAGAAGGAAGGCAACATCAGACCAGCCGGCGACATTACCGATTTTGTTCACAACGGATCGGCGGTGCTGCTGGACAACAATGTATTATCACACCCACACGGCATTCGACAGATTGAGCGGGCCGTTGAGTTGGCTATCAAGGTTGACTTTAACCAGGGACTTGACACCCGACTGATTGACAGCCCAATGGCCCGGCTACTCAGTCGGCTTAAGTGGTTGGAACCGCTACGGCTGGCGTGTGACAGTCATCAGATGATTGAGCCTGTCAGGCGAGCGGTCGAACTGTTGCGCTGGTACAACTGTACACCAGTCAGATACTCCGTCTACACGCTGGTCAAAGAGATCGACGACGTACTGGAGCGTATTAAATTTTTAAAGGGTATGAACCTTGACCCATTCGCCCAGCCGTATTTGGACCGCGACGGTACGCCTCCAACCCGGCTACAGCGGCGGTTGGCCCGCTGGTGCAATACGCGAATGTTCTATAAATCAATGACTTGGGAAGACTATCAACAAATGCAAGGTGACCGTATTTAAATAGTTGACATTTAAAAGCCAACGGGTATACTGACTAGCAAGGAGGTAACAACTAATGGCTGAGATTGGACACGCAGAAATGATGGAATTGACGGGCCGCGATGCACCACCACCCACCCGCACCCGAGGCCGCAAGCCCAGCGGTGGCCCCGGCTCCTGCGGCGGGATGATGGGTAAGGCGTGGTTCCGTCTGCCGCAGGAACACGCTGATGCTGTGACCGCTATTGCAGCCCAGCGGGGCTGCTCAACCGGCGAGATCTACGGCGAGGCCGTGACCCGCTATCTGGCGCAGCAGGTCCACCAGTGAACCGCTGCACAGTCTGTCATCGGCCACGGGTCAGCCTGACCGTCACACACCACGCCGGCCAATGGACCGCCGTCGAGCGGATCTGCCGGGTCTGTAGCCGGTGGGCCAAGCGCCAGCGGCCCACCGTTTAATTACCAAATATTCGTAAACCCCCACGGAACACTTTTAAAATTTTCAAGATTTCCTACCCACCAATCGGCCCCGCTCACCACGGGGCCTGCAACCATCCATTTTCCGAAAATTTGTAAACCCCCACGGAGCGATTTTAAAAAAACCTAGATTCCACGCCGGCCAATTGGTCCCGGCTGCAGGTCCGACCACCTGGCAGGTAAGCAGGTAAGTATGACCCACCGCCACTGGACCGTCGGCACCAGCTCGCACCGATCCCCCACCCCACAAATAATTTATTTACTAGCCAACATTTAATTGTTGACATGGTTCTACAGTCTGTTATTATCTCTATCAGGAACAGGGAACGCCAACCAGCCAGGAGGGGGTAACATGAAATTTATAGTACGTCACTTTGTATCACAATCGGATTTGAAAAAATCATATGTAAATGGTGATCCCGCATTTTCAGCATGTGGACGGTGGATAAACGACCACGGCAAAATAACCGACGACCCGCAGGATGTAACTTGCTCACATTGTGGTAAACACATAATGTCCGGTGTTATGATCTTTCACGACTGACAACCACCAGCCCGGCGAGCCACCCAGCCGCCGGGCAGCAAGGAGCCAACATGAGACAGCGAGCGAGCACAGAATACAGTATGGTACTGGACAGCGGGGAAGCCCTTGAATTGCCCTTTGAGATCGACGAAGACACCGCCAGGTGGACCGAGAGCAAAGACGGCTTGACGGGCTACCTTGGAGCAATGGCGCACGACGACAGCCCCGAAGATCCATTGGACACCGGCTGTGAAGGCGAGTTGGTAATGTTCGACACCAACGTTATTCACAGCGCCCCGCGCCCCGAGCTGGCAGACTTCAAACGCCTGATCCGCGAGAACCCCGGCCGTATTGTTACCGTTGGCCTGTTCGAGCACGGCGACCGGATTTATAAATATGCAGCCGGACCCTTCACCGTCATAGACACCAAGAACGACAAAACCGCGCGCACCAGCACAGCAGAACGCGCCCTCAACCATGCCGACGGCTATTACATTGCACCCGACGACGTGATCGACCCAGCCAAGTACGCCGCCGCTGTGCTCGACAACTACACCAATTGGGCGAACGGTGAAGTATTCGGCGCTTTCTGCTGGAGATACACCAGACCGACCACCGACGATGAATGGACCTTTGACGAGTGCAGCCGCGACTCGGAGTGTTGGGGATACATCGGCAGCGAATACGCCGAGAGCGAGCGGGACGACCGGATAGCCGAGGCGATAGCAGCCGACCAGCCGGACACCGAGCGTGCAGTATGACCACCACATGCCAACAGCTCCCCACCCTCCCGACCTTGCCGCCGCTGGTACTTGCCGCCTGCGTCCTGACCCGCATTGACGGCGTGACCCGCAAGCGGTACGCACTCACAACCCCACGACCCGCCGCACCGACGGCACCGACTGACCAGGAGGACTAGACAATGGCAACCTACAACGGACACCGCAGTTACAACGCTTGGAATGTAAGCCTTTGGATAGGAAACGATGAGGGGCTTTATAATCTGGCCCTCCACCACATCAAAACCAGCAAGACCCGCAACCAGGCGGCCCGTCGCTTGCTTGCGGACTTGCCGAACACCACGCCCGACGGCGCAAAATACAACCTGACTTGCGTCAGAGAAGCACTCACCGGGCTTGAGTAGTCACACCACCAACCAGAAAGGGGAGAACCATGAAGAACCTCAACGTTGAGAACATGACCAGCAGCCAGGGAAACGACGTACCCAACCAGTTCATAGTGAACGACCGCGAGCACGGCAAAGAGTACTTTCAATCCTACCGCTCAATTATCGTCGTGAAGGACCACAACACCGGGACTGTCACACTCGATAGCAAGTATTGGGATTGGAGCAAGACCACCAGCAAATACCGCAACCAGTTTTTGGGCGAGAACAAGGCCGACACCCAACGCAAGATTGACAACGGCACGTACCAGCTTGCCAACCTCAACGGGTGACGCCATGAGCCACCCCTATTACAACACAACCAATTTCCCCCGCTTCATAACCCATAACGGCAACTGGGATATTTATGCCGACGCCCGCGGTTACTGCGCATCGATCCCGACCACCGAGGCAGCCAAGCAAGGTTGTAAAGCCTCACATTTTGGGGATCTCAAATACACGCAGGTAACATTAGGACTGCCAACCACGGAGACCACACGCCCATGAGCACACCACACACGCCGGGCCCTTGGAAGCCAATACACGACCGGTCACACCACCAATACGCCGTAGTGACCCACAACGACGCCGGACCACTTCAGATGGTTATAGCGCGAACGGACAACCACAGCAAATTGACCAGCACCGAGCGCCAGGCAGCAAACGCCCGGCTTATCGCAGCCGCGCCCGAACTGTTAGCCGCGCTCGTACGCTTGCTTGCAGCCGACGATGAGAGCACAACGCTTTACGAGCGGTTAAAGGCCAATGAGCAGGCCCGCGCTATTATCGCAGCGACCACCACGGAGACCACACACCCGTGAGCCAACCACATGAGCACCCACACCATGGAACTGATAGCATTGACGGCCCTTGTAATTTATCTAGCCATCAAATGGCACCACTAGGAGACACCACACATGAGCATACAGATACTGAACAGATGGACCGGAGCAATTATATTAACCGTTGACGCCGCGGACCTGCAAGGCGCGGACCTGCGAGACGCGGACCTGCGAGACGCGGACCTGCGAGACGCGGACCTGCGAGACGCGAACCTGCAACGCGCGGACCTGCGAGGCGCGAACCTGCAACGCGCGGACCTGCGAGACGCGGACCTGCGAGACGCGGACCTGCAACGCGCGGACCTGCGAGACGCGAACCTGCAACGCGCGGACCTGCGAGACGCGAACCTGCAACGCGCGAACCTGCGAGACGCGGACCTGCAAGGCGCGGACCTGCGAGGCGCGAACCTGCAACGCGCGAACCTGCGAGACGCGGACCTGCAAGGCGCGAATCTTGATTTTTCGTGCTGGCCCTTGTGGTGTGGTAGTCTCACCGCCATTATTGATGATCGCCTAGCCGCTCAATTGCTCTATCACATTATTAGTGTTGTCGGCGTCGATAAATTCACAGACAGCCAAATCACCCTAGCCAACACGTTCCACCGTACCGAGTGCCCGAGGCTCACACGGACGACACCCGACCCGGTACGAGCGGCATTTGTGGCGCTGGTACAGCTTGCCGCTCGTACCGGCATAGCCGACAGCAACCCGCCCGAATATCTTGCAGCACTCGATGTGTTGGACTTAGGAGTACCGCCGACCGACGGCCAGGAGGATTAAACGCCATGAGCAACCACAAAGCCGCCAAGGCCGCACTAGCAGCCTACAACGCCGAGAGGGGAGAACGCGACACCACCGAGAGCGAAGCTACGGACCTGATAGCCGACTTACTTATCTGGCTTCACAGCACCGGCCAGCCAGCCGAGCGGATAGCCCGCCAGGCAGTCAACCACTTTGAAGAGGAAGCCGAACCGTACCGGGACCGGCGGACCACCAACCCCTAGCCACCCACACCACTAGCCCGGCGGGCAGTCACACCCGCCGGGCAGCTCCGCGGACCACAGGAGAACACCAGCCATGAAAGTAACCGAACAGCACACTCAGGGAAGCTTGTCAGCAAATCGCAGCCGCCTAAAATCCTTTCGGTCCCGACCTCCAAAATCCGCACAAAAAATCCCTGTAGACGGCCAACCGGCGCGGCTCTACAGGGATTTTACTTGCTCAAAACCAACAGGCTGTAAACCATTATTTAACGGGCGGGCGTTCTATAGGACCCCACTTATCCCATTTGTTGCGAGGCTTCCATTCTATCTGTTTATACTCGGTACTTCCGGCGTACCATTTGAGCCTCCCGCAGAATATGCAGTGACGCGGGTAACTGCCAACCTGACGGACCAGACACCCGCAGAGCATGCATTGACGGAACGACTTAGGTATTAAAACCCCGTCGGAGTCGTGCATATCATCCCAATCCAACCGCCCGCACGACTCGCAGGCAACCGGCTGTTTCCAACGTGTGAGCCAGATATGGCCGCACCGTTGGCATGAATTAGACACCCGACCCCAGGTTAAACTCCGCCACGGTTTTTCATCTCCCACCCCCTCAGTCAAATAGCCCGCCGTCGTCAAACCCGCCCACCGGCACCGGAGCAGCAGCCAACGCCCCCGCGCTTCCTGGCCCGTCATATGGCACGCCGTCAATCTCCAATATAGCACCGTCGGACGGACGGACCAGCAGCCGCAGGAACCGCCCCCTAACCCCGCCATCCGGTTCATCGACAAAATCCAACACCTCTTGAATCTCGGTATAGCGCACCGCCGCCTTTATGGCCGCCGCCTGATCAACCACCGAGATCTTTAAATCACTCCACAGCTTTTCACGCGTGGTGCGACGCCTACCGTCAACCACCTGGCCCGTTATCATATCAGTCATGCAATGGGGGCACACGTTTGCATCCCGGTTTCTAAATGGCAGACCACACCACCACTCACAGACAACAGACACCAAGCCGCCCCGCGTTACCGTCGGCTCGCCAGTCTCATCCCACCCGCGACGCTTGCACGCCGGGCATTGTTGCGGACGGCCAACCCTCGCCACCCAAGTGTGGTTACACCACCGGCACTCGCATTCAGGAGCCGATCCGCCGCCGCCATCGGGGCCCACGCCCGACGGCTCCACCATCGCAACAGCCAACGGACGACCCAGGCTGTTATGCTTACCATCCCAATCCTTCCGCTTGCAACCCGGGCATTGTTGGGGATGTGCGAGACGGCTATACCACTTATGCGAGCATAGCAGACATTTAAACTCTTTCCTTTCCAATTGCATAGTTACTCCCCTTTCTCTCCAAATTTACTTACTTTCTACTTAAAACCCATACCCTTCGTGAATAGCAATGTCAATAGATTTTTACTCATCATTCCGAACCGTCGAGACCCCCGGCCAACCTAACTACCTGTAATGTCACACCACCATACCCGTTACTCCCGGAACGCGGCCCGAACTGACCGGGAGGCTGTAAACCCGCAGCAGCAGCCGTTTTAGCACTCCTTTTATATTATCCCCTTCCATTTTTTAAAGCTATATAGAAAAGAAGAGAGAATAAGAGGAAGAGTAAAAGAGAAGAGATTAAAAGTAATAGTCATCGGTACAGTATAAAATCCAAGGGTAGGGCAGTTATGAACGGGTAACTGGCCTTTTTCAGCTATTCCGTAATGATAACAGACACTTGTATGGCCCCGTTGACATTCCAAAGTAAAGGCCACCAACGGGTTCAAAGGACATTTGAACCCGTTCACAAAGGGACCATTGACAGCGAACACCGCTAGGCTCTACAATGTGACCGCACTATCAACCCCGTCAGCACCAGGAGGCACCACAATGACGTTTGACTTTGGACCGATTGACCAGCAGGAGTGCCCCAGTGTGACCGTAGAGCCGGTGAGTACGCAAACAACTCAGCAGAGTGTACCTTTTGTACTCAGAAAGCCAAAAGGCTCGTTGTCCCGAACGACAAAAACGGCGATAAATTACATAAATCAGTACAACTTGCCAGCCAGGGACGCGTATCAACTTGTCAATGGTCGGCAGCCGTCAAATCAAACAGCCGCTGATCTAGCGCAGAAGGCTAGAGATTTCTCATTGGCACAGCCTGCGATGCGAAAAATGGCCCACCAGGTAGCTTTTGATATACTCAAGGGCAAGCCGATGATCCAGCCGCGGCCAATGATCGACAAGCGCACCGGGCTGCAGCATCTCGACCCCGAAACCAACGAACCTATGGAAATCATTGACAAGGTTTATCCGACCCACACGAACCAGGTAGCCGTTGTCAACATTGTAGCGGATCGAGCTGAGCCGGTTGTCAGGCAGAATGTCAACCTCAACGGGAACCTCAAGGACTTCTTGCCGTTCAGGATTGATGAACTGGGTTAGACCGGCGGCCCAGTGGGAGCCTGGTGGACGGATAGCTGAGGAATAACAGGTAGTTAGGTGGTTTGCTGTTATCCACCTGTCAATAGGGCAACCCCTCTGATAGTGCCGTCGGCTCACTACATCTTGTGTTTGGCAGCTAACTATCTGTAATCACTATGGTTATTGGTTCATTGGCCGAGGTTCATTAGTTCTGTTCTCATTTGTACCACCTAATGAATTGGACCCACCCGGCCCTACCATTTTTGGTGGCGTGTCGTCGTCGGCGTCGGACCCGTCACACAGCGCGCCCAAAAATTTTATAACCCGTCAGGGCTATCACTGTAAAGAGTCTATTGACAGGACGGGCAAGCGGGTGTACAGTCCTGTCATCACACAGACAGAGGGGGCACCATAATGACACTACTAGGCTACGCGAGAGTGAGCACCGACGACCAGCATCTCCAGGGGCAACTGTTCGCCTTGGAGATCGCCGGATGTACCACAATCTACCAGGAGACCGCCACCGGCACCAAGGCCACAGCGGCGGTACGCCCTGAGTTCAACAGGATGGTAGCCGCTGCCACCGCGGGGGATGTGATCGTCACGGCGAAGCTCGACAGGATCGCCCGTAGCACGATGGACCTGCTCAACCTCATGAAACAACTGGCTGACCGGGGCATCAAGTTCAGGGCGCTTAACATGCCCGAATTCGACACCACGACCGCCACCGGTGAGTTGATGATCACCATGCTGGGCGCCATCGCCACGTTTGAGCGCAAACTGATGCTGGAGCGCCAGAAGGACGGCATCACCCGCGCCAAGGCTGAGGGTCGCTATAAGGGCCGCGCACCCACCGCCCGCGCACAGTCAACCGTGGTGCTCGCAGCCCTGGACGGCGGGGCCACCCGGGAAACCGCCGCACAGCAGGCCGGCGTGTCAGTCGCCAGCGTGTATCGCATTCAGCGGGCCGCACGGGCGGTGGTTCGACAGGAGATGTGACAGTGGACAACCACCACCGACAGCCACCACCGACAGCCACACATTAAAACTTGACAGCCCCACACAGCCGTGGTAAATGACAGGTGTGGCTGGCTGGTGGGGTGAGGTTGCCCGGTTGACGTAGTGGTTTACGTCTGGTGCGGACAAACCTGAGTTGCCCTGGAAGCGTATGGGAAGCCGGAGACCGAAAAACGAGGCGTCACTACACGCCTACACCCCATCAGCCAGCCACAACGCACCCCACACGGAGCACGACATGAGAGACCCACTGATCCAGCAGTTCATAAACGACCGGGTAGCCGGTACCGTTCAGTTCGCCGCCGACTCGCTGGGGTGTGACCGCTCACAGGTGTCGGTTGACATCGTGTCCTACGATAACGACTACTGTCTGCACATCAGCCATTACACGGAAGAACGTCAGACGTGCCACGGGGTTGACGTGTTGCTCAAGCCAGCCAACCTGACGTCGCCCGCCGACGAGTTCAACGAGCGGTTTCTGGCCCCGGCGTTGGCTGCACTCACCGACCATGAGGCCACCCAATGACCGCCCAAGCCTACAAACTAGGACCAGTAAACGCTGACATCGGCGCCACCGGTTCAGTGGTTGCTCACCTTGTACAACTGATCTGCTGGTTATGGAGACTGATATGACCGCCCGTAAAGCCCGACATTACCACACCCACACCGCCCACCGCCAGCGGGTCGCCCGCTGCGGGATCACTGAGGACATGGACCGCGTGCGCCCCTGCGACGGCCACATGACCCGTGACCTGGCGCTGGTCACCTGTGGCCGCTGTCTTAAGAAGCTCGCAGCCACCGCCGACCGGGTGGACCGCCGGGCCGCCGGTGAGCAGGTGCCGGTAAACGGCTGTGGCTGGGGGGTCAGGGAGCGCACCCGGCGCGGGCTGCTACCGGTGGTTAAGGGGCCGACAGGCCCGCAGGAGGTGTGACCGTGCAGCAGACAACCCTCAGCATCAGCAGACGACCACCCACCGCCAGACAGTGGGTGCAGATGCAGCAGGACTACTACGCCGCCATCGGCCCGTGGATCAAGCGGCTGGCGGCAATGGTGCCGTCCGGCTACACCTGGATTGACGGCAAGATGACTGTCAACTACACCGCCGCTGACCAGGCGCTGCGGGATCAGATTGCAGAGGTCATCGGCACCATCGCCCGACAGATATTCGGACCGGAGGTCAGACTGTGAGCCGCAGACCCCGCTACCTTACCCGCCATCGCCAGCGGGCCTACAACCCCGTGTTCCTGACCGCCGACCAGCGGGCCGACTGCCAGCGGACGATCAATCAACTGTACTCGCTGTGGGCTGACAAACTCACCCTTGCGCCTAATTCACCATTCGTCGGCGGCTATACCTGCCCCACAGGCCCGGTGACTCATGGCCGATAGCAGCGAGTACACATGGTGTGGTTGGACTGAGGACCAGTGGGCCGTCGCTAAGGCTGTGTCGGGTCTGAACGCCGAACCGACAATTCGCGGCTGTCTGGAACTCAAGCACTGGTGGCGGTCACATCGCACCGACCAGCCAACCACCACCCCTGTGATCATCGGCGTGGACCGACCACAACCCGACTACGGGTGGGTTTATCAGGTCATCCAAACCATACCGTTCAGGCAGAGGTTCTAATGGCCGTTGACTTCAAACTCCATCCGGCTATTGCCCCCAGCAAGTCGGCATACCTGGCCAGTATGGCCGTGTTTGCTGCGTCTCTCGGTCTTGACTTCGGCCAACATCCCGAACTCGCCAACCATCCTGACCGACCGTGGGAGACCTGGTACGCCCACGACTATCTGCTTGCCGAACACAAGATCAACAACCACCCCAAGGAGACCCGCGAGCCTTACAGCAAGGGCGTCATGCGTGAGTTGATCAAGCATGACTTGTTCTTCATCATTGCATTCGTGATGGAAGTGCCCATCGACATTTGCAACAAGCCTTATGTGGTGCAGTCGTGCAACGACCTGGAGGCCAGCAGTCCCGATGGCGGGTTGAGCGCCACCGACATCCTGGACATCGAATCCAGGGAGCATTTCAAATCGACCGTGCGCACTCTTGCCCTGACCATCAAACGGATCGTCAACAACCCTGACTGCTGCACCGCAATTTTCAGTTTCAAGAAGGACGCCGCCAACGCTTTCGTGCGGTCTATCAAGGAAACGTTCGAGCGCCCGTTCATCATTTGGGCGTTCCCTGAGATCTTCTACGCCGACCCCAACAACGGCAGCCCGAGCTGGTCGGTGCAGAACGGCATATGCGTCAAGCGCAAGTCGGCCAGCCGCCGCGAGAACACGGTCCAGGGGTTCGGTCTGATCGAGGGTATGCCCATCGGCGGCCACTTTGAGCATCGCATGTACGACGACATCGAGACCTGGGACATCAGCAAGTCAGTGGACCAGATGAACATCTGCTTTTCGTCCTTTGAGATGTCGTTTTCCATCGGCAAGGAGGGTGGCACCGAACTGATCCACGGCACCTACTACCACCACAACGGCCCGCTGGCCCGCATCAGGGATAAGGTCAAGGCGGGTGTGATCTCAGCCGACGGCAAGCCGGTGCCGCTGTACCGCACAATCATCAAGTCGGCCACCCACGACGGCACCAAGTCGGGGCGCCCGGTGCTGTTCAGCCCTGAGTACCTGCAAAAGTGCATCGACAAGGCCGGCAAGCACTTCGACAGCCAGTACCTCTGCAACCCCAGTCCCGTGGACGACGTGCTGCTGGACAAGTCGGCGCTCAAACCCATCAGCCCCGAGGCGCTGCGGGTCGGCCACTGGAAAGACCGCTTCAAGTTCATGGTGATCGACCAGGCGGGCGACAAGGACACCAACCTCACCAAGTCCAAGGGCGACATGTGGTCCATAGGTGTGGTCAGCATTGTGCCGGCTAGCATGGGGTCCGACGATGACATGGGTATCAGTGATGTGTGTCTTGAGGAACTGATCTGCGACCAGATGACCCACAGTCAGGCCATCGACTGCATCGTGCGCATGTATCTGCGACACCTGATCATGCAACTCGGCGTCGAGAAGGTCGGCCTGTCCACGACTGAGATTCATGTGGTTGACGCGCTGGCGCCCAAGGGCCGCAAACTCAGCGTGGCCCATGGGAACCTGTTCCTGCTGAGGCCCGCAGGCCGCTCGACCGAGGACCGGGTGAGCGGGGCGCTCCAGTGGCCTTTAAATAACGGGCACCTGTGGTATTCAACGGCCATCGACCAGGAGTACCTGCAGAAGCTGATGATGGAAATGGACCAGTTCGGGTTCAACCATCCAGATGCTCTCAATATGCTAGCGTATAGCTACGATATGTTTAAAGAATTTCCGTTTGCACGGTACGCCAAGCGTAAGGTGCAGAGTGTGACGGCAATGCTGGCAGCGGGTGGTCCGCTGCATGGCGAATGGGGTGCCTGACGGCCTAGACCTCCCCCTGGGGGCCACCGGCACGCTGGTCCAACAGCCCGACGACAGCGACCTGTTCGACTTGCCGCTGCTGGTGGACTGGGAGACACCCGGCCTGCCACCGCCGGCTCCCAAGGGCAAGCGGGTCAAGAAGCGCAAGAGTTATTATAAGAAAAAACCCAAGCGCCGTAAGAAAGCCAAGAAGAAGAAAGGCCCGGGTCAGGGCAAGCGGCCATGGCCCTGGCGTCCCAAGCGCAAGCCGCCACCTCTCAAGCCACCGAGGGGTGGGCGTGCCACGCACCTGATGGGTCGGGTGCTCCAGCGGGTCTACGGGACCGCCGAGACGGTCAGCCTGTGCGGTCGATGGATTGAGGACATATGGACCGGCAAACGCAACAAGGAAACGATGGAGGGGGTGACATGCAAGAGGTGCCAACAGAAGCACGACAGGATACTGGCCCGACAGTCCGCGGGACTGCCACCGGTGCGCCGGCCAGGCCGCCAACCCGAACAGTTGCCACCGGCGCTGCGCGGGTCCACCGACGCCGCTGCGGTGTGATCGTCGGCCAGTGGGGCGGGGTGTGGGTCTGCAAGGGCTGGGGCGGGGGAATGGGGAGCGGGGCAACACGACAGGCTGCGATGGTAGCCTACGCACGGAGGGGGATAACCAGTGAGCAGACTACTCGGCCCTGACGGCAAACTGATCAGCGGCCCGTCGGTTATGTGGCCGGGTGTTCGCACAATCATGACCAACCTGCTCAAAAAGCAAGCCGAGCGGGAATCGGTTTGGGCGGGTATCCAGCGTGTCAATGATTTGCGTGACTCCTGCGGTGTGGAGCGCCCATCCGGTAAAATCGGCAGCACATTACAAATCAGATTACCCAACAGGTACACAATCAAGGGGGCCACAGATGACCAAGAAGACCAGCTATAACTACGACACGACGCCCATCGACGGCAGCCTGCGGCCCGTCCGCGACCTGCTGCTGATCCGCGAAGAGACGGTGCTGCCGACCGGCCTCATTCAGCCGGCGGTGGACCTCAACCGCACGACCCCCTGGCTCTACGGGATCGTGGAGGCCGTCGGCCCGCTGGTCGAGGACTGCCGGGTGGGTGACCGGGTGATGTTCCCCGCCGGCTGCGGCGAGTTCAGAGTCCCGGGCGACGACGACGTGCGCATCAT
>TBL_comb47_HYPODRAFT_10005335_pt1 | contig 14362 bp, 12 predicted proteins | sample TroBogypolimnion_40_FD_10682 | JGI IMG/M metagenome (IMG submission 10682)
AACCGTTCGCCGGCCTGGCGCAGGAATATCCCCACCAGCGGCGCAATGTCTTCCCGCCGTTCCCGCAGCGGCGGCACGGTGAGCGTGATTTCCGCCAGCCGGTAAAACAAATCCGCGCGGAATCGCCCCGCGTCCGCCTCCGTCCGCAGGTAACGGTTTGTGGCTGCCACCACGCGCGCCTTGGACTTGTATTCCGCCGCGCCGCCGACGCGGCGGGCGACGCGCGTCTCCAGAAAGCGCAGCAGCTTCGGTTGCAGGGTGAGATCCATCTCGCCGATTTCGTCCAGAAACAGCGTGCCGCCGGCCGCCTGTTCGACCAGGCCCGGCCGCGCCTTGACCGCGCCGGTGAACGCGCCCTTTTCCACGCCGAAGATTTCCGCCTCCAGCAGATCCTTGGGAATCGCGGCGCAGTTGAGGGCCACAAACTGTTTCCGCCGGCTGGCCTCGTGCAGGGCGCGGGCGACCTTTTCCTTGCCCACCCCGGATTCGCCGAGGATGAGCACGTTCACATCCGTCGGGCCGATTTTCTCCACGGTCTGGCGCAGGGCGCGCAGGGCGGCGGAGGCGCCGGCCAGCGCATCCTCGGCCTCCAGCGGTGCTCCCCCGTAAAGCTCGAGCCAGAGTTGTTGCGCCGCGACCGCGCGGGCGAGGGCGGAATGCCAGCGCTCGTCCGGGTCCGTTTCATCCAGGACGTCGGCGGCGCCATCACGCACGGCGGCGACGATTTCCGCCGAGGAAAGTTTTTCGCCGAAGACGATGAACTGCCGGCTCGCGCGGGCCAGGTGGACGCGCAGCCCGTTCCAGCCGCGCGCCGCGAGTTCGGCGAAGGGGATCAGGTAAAGCACGTCGGCGGATTCCGGCGCCAGCACCTGGATGCGCGCCGGGTCGAGGTTGAAGACCGGCACCCGCAGCGCGGCCAGGTGCTGGCGGATCTGACGGGTGTGCGAATGGGGCAGCAGGCCGACTCTCATGCAATGCAAACTGGATTTATTGCATTGCATTTGCAAGTTTATCTTGCATTGCGTGAAGGCTGATCGGAAAATCCTGCTTCAATTGTCTGCTGGCAGCGCTTGGCACGACCGCTGCTATTCCATGTTCATATGAAATTGAATACCTATTTTAAACCCACCTTGGCGGCCGGCATCGTTGCGGTGCTCAGCTGGGCCGCGCCGGTGCAGGCGGATGATTCCCAAAACACCGCCGCGAGCAGCGAGGACACGAAACAGAGCAGCGACAATTCCAATCAAGGGGTTGACAACTCCAATCAGGGCGGCGGGGATTCCAAAAACAACAGCCCCAGCCTGTCCGGCGGCGTGGCCGCGCCGGTGCAGTCTTCGGCCGATCCCTACGGTTTGAAGATCGCCGGCCCCGTGATGCAGGGCGGTTCGGACGCGGCGTCCAAGAGTTTTATTCAAGACGTCCTACCCAGCCTGAACAGCTTTATCAAGTCGGCGCTGCCGGAACAAAAAAACAACACGAAGAGCACGGCGTTTCAGATTGATCCCAGCAAGTTGGTGCTGGCCACCAAGACCGCCGTCCGCGCCTACTTTGTCTCCGAAGGGGCGGCCTATCACAACTCCATCGGCGTGAATGCGATGACTTCGGGCAATGATCCGAAGAGTTCCTATGCGGAAGTCACTAGCGCATCGTCCAAGCTGATTTTCCCGGACGCTTCCAGCACTTTGGGCGGTCTCACCGACGGCACCGGCAAAGCCGGCACGCGCACGGCGAGCGAACCGGTTTTGCCCGGTGACTTCGTGAATCTCGGCACCATGGCCGGCGGCACCAAACTGGATTTCTTTCTGCTGTCCAACGGCGCGCGGCAGTCATGGGCTTCGGGCTTTTCCACCACCGAATCCATCAATCCCGACGGCTTCCAGCAACACGTGGCGGCTTTCACCACCAAGCTCTTCGCCGTGCCGCAGCTCAACAGCCCCTATATTTTCCTCTCGTTCGAGGATTTGTATGGTGGCGGTGACAAAGACATCAACGATACCATCATTGCGCTTGATGTGGGCAAGGCGACTGTGAAAGCGTTGCTCGCCACGCTGGAACCGGCCATGTGGCTCACCGGTGGTTCGTTTCTCCTGTTGGCCGTTTGGGCCAAGCGCCGGATGGACCGCCAGTCGCTGGTGGCCGTGCGCAATTAAAAATCGCGTTGGATGAAATCGAAAATAATTCTTTTGGTCGTCGTGCTCGCGGTTGCGGGCACGGCGGCTTTTTTTGGAATTAAAGTCTGGCGGACTGGCGTGATCCTGCGGCAGGAACAACGCGCTTTCGCTCAGGCGCAAAAGCTGATTGGCAATAACGATTTTACCGACGCGCTCACCATCATCCGGCAGCAGCCGGCGGCCCCGGCGAAACTGGACTGGCTGTCGCTCGAAGTCCAAGCTCTGGCGGGCTTGCGCGCCGCGCCCCAACTCGCGGCCATCTACCAGCGCACACCGGCGCGGATTCTCACCACGGAGGAGGCGTCGCTCGTGCTGGCTCGCGCCTTTCTGGCCAGCCGCAATCCCGCGTCCTTCACGACCATCCGCTCAACCTGGTCCGGCCATGAGACGCGCAAGTCCGACTGGATCGCACTTGATTGCGACGTTTTTCTGGTTGCCGGCAAACCGCGCGAGGCCGAAAGACTTTTGCGTTCCCAGAAATTCGCCGGCCCGGCCGAGGCCGCCCGGCTCGAACGCCTCTCACTGCTGGTCGCCAGCCGCGACCTCCCGGAAGCGTGGCAACTGCTTTCCGAAGCCACCCGGCTCGACTGCCGCAATCCTGAACTCCGTTCCTTTCGCGCCCAGATTCTGGAAGCCGCCGGCAAGCCCGAGGCCGCGCGCATCGAATATGTGGCCGCTGTGCTGGCGGAAAACAACAACCCGCTGCTGGCCGACCAGCTGGCCGAATTTTATCGCCGGCAAAACAATTATGACGCCGCGCTCGCCGTCTGGGAGGGTTCGCTCACGCAACCATCCTTTGATTTTGTGGCGCTGAAAACCGCCTTCTGGCAGCGATTGGTCCGACCGGGAAATCTGGCCGCCGACCACCTTCCCGACGGCGAACTTCAGCCGCTGGCGAAGTGGATCACCGGCCTGGACGCGGGGACATTCTTCGCCACCAATGCTTTTGCTGAACTCCCGTCGGCCCCGCGGCTGGCGCAGCAGCGCCAGGAGATCTTCTGGCTGCAACTCGCCGAGGCGCTCCGGCAGAAACATGAACCCGAAGCCGCCGGACTGCTGCGGTTTAATCCGTTCCACGCCCGCTCCTGGCAGCCGGATCTGGAAGTGGCGCTCGCCCGCATCCTGCATTATCGGCTCAAACATTCGCTGAATTCGTCCGAGATATCCCCGGTCACCGTCGCGGCGCCGGCCGACCGGCACCAGTTGTTCACCGAACTTGAAACGCTGGCGGCCCAGGAACGCACGACCGGACGCGCCGCGGTGCCCGCCGATCTCGACGCTCTCCTGCGCGGACCGGATGCGTTTTCCGCCGCGTTTCTGGCCGCCGGTTGGCGCGAAGCCGCGCTGCGGCTGGGTGAGCCGCAAAATATCTCCACCAACGACCCCGCCTGGTTCGCCTACGGAATCGCGCAGGCTTTGCGCCTGAACCGCGATCCGGCGGCGGCGCTGGCATTTCTGGCCGGACACAACGCCGACCCCACGCTGCAATTGCTCGCAGCGGAAATCAAAATTGAAACGGGCAGCCTGCCCGCCGGGCTCAAGGACCTCGCCCCGCTCGCGCCGCTAAATTCCGCGGTGGGTTTTCGCGCCAGCTACCTTCTCGCGCTGGCGAATGCGGACGCCAAAAAATATGACGCGGCCCGCCGATGGATTTTACAAAGCCCCCCGCTGGCCGCCGACCTGCTCGGCCGCGAAATGCTCGGCGACCTTGCCGTGCGCGCCGGAAAGCCGGACGAAGCGGAGCGCCTCTACACCGCCATTGTTGAAAAATCGATGCCGGCCAAGGCTTATTGCGCCAAGCGGGCGTTCGACCGGCACAACTGGAGCGAAGCCCGCCGGCTCACCAGCGAACTGGTCCAGCTGGCCCCGGATGATCTCCAGTTCCGCGCCAACCTTGAGGTGATCGACCAGAAAGCGGCCGGCCAATGAAACGGCGCGACCAACTCTGGCTGGCCGGCCTGCTTCTCCTGGCGGCCTTTGTCTGGCTGCGGGACCGGACGTGGCTGGCGTCACCGGACGAAGTGCTGCCGCTGCTGGCCGCGCCGGCGGTGTTTCTCTGGCTCGGTGCGCCGTGGCAAGGCTGGCGGAAGGAAGCTGCGTCTGTCGATTACCGGTTGCTGATCACGGCGGCGATCCTGTTCATTTTGGGAATCGCGCTCGAGGTGACGCTGCTGCTGGCTTTGGGTTGGACGTTGGCGTTGTGGTCGTGGCTGGCCGGGAAAATCGCGCCGGAAAAAACTCTGTCGCTGCGCCGGCTGTTGATTTTTCCGCTGCTGGCGTTTCCATGGCTGGCGCTGGATTTGCCTTCGCTGGGCTGGTGGTTCCGGCTGTCGGCGGCGTGGACGGCGGAACATTTTTTCCAGGCGCTGGGACTGGCGGTGACGCGCGAAGGCACCCAGATCGTGGTGCAGAATTTCCCGGTGGCGGTCACGGCGGCATGCGCGGGTCTGAAAGTGTTGCAGGCGATGCTCGTGGCCGGCAGCTTGATGGCCTTCGTGCAACTCGGCCGCAGCCGCTGGTATTGGCTGGCGGTGGCGGGGCTGCCGGTGGTCGCGTGGCTGGCCAATACGCTGCGCGTGGTGATGTTGAGTGCGGTGGCGCTGACATTTGGCGCCGACGCGGCGAGCGGCTGGTTCCATGAATGGGGCGGCTGGCTGGTCTTGCTGGCGATGTTCAGCCTGTGCGGACTGCTTTTTGCGCTCCTGGGTCGCGGGCAAAAAAAACTGGAGGCGCCGTCGTGAAAACCGGCAAACCGTTGCCGCTGGTGGAACTGGCGGTGCTCGTTTTCGCCGCGTGGCAGTCGCTGGATTTGTCTGTCGCGTGGCGGCATTCGCCGCATGACCGGTTCGGCTGGCTGGCCCTGCTGGCGTGGCTGACGCCGCTGGCCCTCCGGCTGACTGACCGGCCGCGTGTCCCGCTCGCGGCCAATCCCTGGCTGCTGGGGTCGGCCATCCTGGCCGGACTGTTGGGTCAATTGACGGAAGTCCATTTTTTCGGTCACGTGGCGCTCGTCCTGGCGGTGGCGGCGTGGGTTAAAATTTCCTGGCGCTTGCTGCCCTGGCTGCTGTCGGCGGTGGCGTGGATGCCGGTGTTCGGCTGGTGGCTGGCCGGCTTTTCCGGGTGGACGGTTTTCGCGCTCCGGGTGCTGCTGGCGCTGACAGGTGTGTTTTTTCTTCGGCCAAAATTTAAAATCCGGACTGAACCATGACTTCACGCCCCCAAAAAATCCTTTTCGCGGGTCTGTTGCTCGCCGTGTTGCTTGCCCTCGCTTGGGACCTGGTGCCGCTGCCCGACGCCCAAAGCCGCGTGGCGCGATTCGCCACCGACGGGCTGGGTTTCTCGAGCCGGGAGATGCCGCTCAATGAAACCGAAAAATCCATTTACGGCGCGGCGCAGGTGCTCAAGCGGATTTACCGCGTGGGCCGGGAAAATTATGTGGTGGTGATCATTGACGGCGCGCGCAACCGTCACGCCGTGCATGATCCGGCGTATTGTTTTCGGGGCGCGGGCTGGACCGTGGCCGCGGAACGGCCGCTGACGTTGCCGGCCGGCGCGGGGAAAATCTTGTCGCTGCACAAGGGCACGGAAACGCGCGAGGCCGTCTTCTGGTTCTCCAATGGCTGCGAACGCCAGGCGCAGGTGGCGCGCTGCTGGTGGCAGATGGCCTGGCGGCGGCTGACGTTTGGCGCGTCTAGTCCGGCCCCGGTGCTGGTGCTGGTGCAGCCGCTTGATGGCGACCACCCCGCCTGGGAACGGTTGCCGGCGCAATTGCCGGGATTATTTGAATTTTAAAAGCCGCCACTCTTGACCTGCCAACCAAGGTGGCGCCGCGCTGCCGCACAGCCTGCATCTCCACACCGGCAGGTTAAAACATCAGACTATTATGGCAAAAGGACTGACCAAATCTCAAAGCGCGGCTGAGATCGCTGAAAAGAATAACCTCTCCAAGAAGCAACGGTTGAAATTCGGGAATCGATTGTGCAACTCGCTTACAAGAACGCGAAGAACCCTTCACTTTTCCGGACCTCGGCAAATTGGTGTTGGTGAACCGTAAAGCTCGCATGGCCCGTAACCCGGCGACCGGTGAGGCGATCCTGGGCACGGAGTAAAATCAATCCAAAATTACCAAGGCACTGTGATTGACTTCAGCGTGCCCTTTGTTTTTCACGATTGATTCAGTGGTGCCAGCCGCCGCCACCGTGATAGCCGCCACCATGCCACCCCCCGCCGCCGCTGCCCCAAGCGAAGGACAATGACAACGCCGGAAAAAAACCAAAAGACGGATAGTAACAGGGCTGATAACAAGGTTGCGGATAATAGTAAACCGGTGCCGGCACGGTTTGAACATAAGTCACGGTCGGAGCCACCGTAACCATTGGCGCCGGGGCAGTGTAGGTCGGAGCTGGAGAGACAACGTAACTCGGCGTTGGCGAGGCGGTGTAAGTGGAAGCTGCCGGGGAAGGGTTGCTAGCCGGAGCGACAGGTTGCGGCGCGGGCGTTGGCGGCGCGTATGCAAACTCCACTGCTTTGGGATGATTCAACATCGCCGTTATAATTGCGTCAGAAACGCCTTTTTGCCGCAGATAAATGATTTGATCCGCATCCAGATTATAACAGATCCCGCCATTGTTGACGTAGGCGAGGATGGTGTCATCGCTGACTTTCGCCTGCGACAGCCGTATGATTTGTGGCACGCCGTAAACCATCTGGGAGTCGGGCGCATTGGCCGCTGCCGGCTGCACAGTGGGAGTGGAGAAATTCTGGGCCCGTGCCGCACAAGCCGAAATTGCCAGACCCGCGCCAACCAAAACCGCCACCATAATTCTTAATTGGTTTGTTTTCATAAAATTAATAAGCATCAACACACATGAATAACGACATCGCCATCAACAACAACAGTTCGACGGAGGCTTTGACGGATTTATTCAATGTTTCTCTAAGACTTCCAAAACATCCCCGTCAATCTGGATCGGTTCAATTCGGCGGGGATCATTAGATTTAACACCGTTGCTCAAATTGCTGGCCAGATAAATTTTTTACGGAGCTTCAGAAGGATTGTTCGGGGCAATTCCTGGCCAGATTTGTTGTCACCCAACACGGGCTTCGCGATCCCGGGCATCGAGGCCCGCGGTTTGGACATGCCAGTCAGCGGCTGGTCTTCCAGATCGCCACCAATCCGCCAAAGCCGCACAGCAGCAGCGCGCTCACGGCGATGGCCCCACTGCTGGCAAACTGTGGCAGGAATTGCAGCGAGGCCGCGCCGACCGCCGGGCCGATGAAATTGCCCGCGCCGATGGCCGCCTCGTGGATGCCGCCGTGCTCGCTCTTGGTGTCGCTCGCGTCCATGGAATAAAACAGCGACGAATAATAGATCAGTCCCACGGCCGCACCGAAGAAGGCTTGGGCCGCGATCAAAACGGCGAGGCTGGGCGCGACGAGAATCGCCGCGAAGGTCAGCACCAGCAGCGCGAACGCCGTCGCGAGCCATCGAAACCGGTAATGCCAGCCGGTCCAGAACCACAAGCCGACGAAGACGCCCAGCCGCACAAAACACCACAGCGAGCAGATGAACCCGGCCAGCATCGGCGACAGTTCAAACCGCGCGGCCAGCCCGGGAATGACGGCGATGAGCGTGTTGATGGCGATGTAGGCGAACGGATTCGCCAGCCACGCCATGCGCAGGAACGTCTTCGCCTTGGCGGGTGACGGCCGGTTCGGATCCGGCGGCGGCGCGACGTGCGGGTCTGCCGCGCCTCGCGAATTACCCAAGGATTGTAGCCAGAACATCATGCCGAGCTGGGCCAGTAAAATACCAAAGGGCGCGTAGAAAATACTGAGAAAGCCAAACTTCACGATGAGCGTTCCGCCGATGAAATACGCGAGGGCATTGGTCGCGGCCCAGGTGATGTTGTAGATGCCGACGGCGTGCGGCACGCGCTCGGGCGTTTCGTTTTCGCTGATGAGCGCCTCCAGCACCGGCCAGGTGAAACACATGCCGAGCGTGGCGACCGCCGCGGCGGCAACCTGGCCGGCGGCGGAACCCAGCTGCGAGCCGGCCAGCAGCGCGCTGGCCATGAGGCCGAAACCGAGCTTGAGCGCGGTGAAATAACCCCAGCGGTGCGCGAGCCGCCCGGCCTGCCACGAAGCAAGCGTGTAGATCAAGCCCAGCAGCGCGGCGACCATCAGGTTGTGCCGGTCGTCAAAGCCGAAGCGCGAGCGCAGGAAAAAATAGAGGTAATTGAAATACAGCACCGTGCCGAAGGAGTTCAATCCTTCGATGCTGAAGCAGATCCACTGGCGTTTTTGGCGGAGGTTCACGGCGCTTTGGGAATTTCCGCGAGCGCCTGGCGGCAATACCACCTCACCGCGTCCATCATCGGCGGCTGCAACTGGTCCAGATCCGTGCCGGAACACCAGCGGATGTCATGATGTTCCTCAGGCGCGAGCATGGTAGGGACGCCGCGCTGCGGCGTCCGGTCATCGCAGCGCAATGACCCTACCTTGGGGCGCGCCCAGTAGATCATCCCGATGTGTTCGTGCGTTTCGTTGATGCGATGGATGTCCAGAAAGCGCGGCGCGATGAGCGCGCGGGTGCCGGGCGAAGTCGTGGGCGGACGTTCGCCGAGCAGTTCCACGTCGAGCCCGCTCTCCTCTTTCGCCTCGCGCAATGCGGCCTGTTCCGGGTCTTCGTCCAGCTCGATGTGTCCGCCGAGCGGCAGCCACTTGTCGAGCTTGCGATGATGGATGAGCAGAATCTTGCCGTCGTGAACGACGAAGATCGCGACGGTGAAATCAATTTTTTCGTGGAGGTGGGCCATGAAGAGAACTCAACTGCGGGCTTTGACGGCGGTTTCTACGGCAACAAATTCTTCGTCTTTCAAAATGGCAGACATGGCGGAGAAAATAGCCGTCCGCGAACCACAATGAAACCTCAATTTTACAAACGATGGGAAGCGAGAGAAACGGCTCAATCAATTCTGGACAAAAACGAACTGCATTACGGCGACAACACTGCCCGGTAAAAGCGTTGGGAGTTAAACGCGTTTGGATCTGTGATCGAAATTGGGCCACTAACACCGCCGATTGTCAGGAGTGAAAACCACTGAAACAAATTTGTAGAATATTCAACCGTGTAATTCACACCCACAGTTGCATCAAAGCTAAACTGAAACTGCCCATTGCCAACAAAATGAGGTGCGCCAATGGGGATTGATATAACTGAAAGAGTGGCAGCATCACTGACAACCCCACCCCAAGCGTTGGTTACAGCGACGGTGAAAGCTCCGGCATTTGTAGGAAATACTTTATTCAATGAAAGCGTTGAATCAGTTGCACCGTTGATATTTGTTCCGTTGAATTTCCATTGATAGAAAAGAGGCAGAGTGCCCGCGGCATTGGCGGTTAAGTTCAGGTTTGCGCCAACCGCAACTGATTGGCTCGTCGGTTGGATGACCACGCTCGGTGGAGTGCCGGTGACCACCAAAGAAACAACGCTGCTGGTTACGCTGCCCGAAGCGCTGGTTATTATGACGGAGTAGTCGCCTGCGTTGTTTGTTTTAACGTCATTTACTGTAAGCGTAGGGAAACCGGCAAAAGCCGCTTTGCGCACGCGTTGATTATACATGTCCGCAATAAACAAATTTCCGGCAGCATCTAAAGCCACAGCCTCTGGAACTGAAAGTCCGTCGGGTCCTTCACTGAAATGACTCACCCCACCCCCGACAACGGTTGTGATTATGCCATTTATATCTACCATGCGAATCCGGTCATTATATGAATCTGCGATAAATATATTCCCGTTGGGAGCAACAACAATGTCGCTTGGGAAATTTAGTGTGGCATTCGTTGCCGGCCCCCAGTCGCCAGAATAGCTTTCGACATAAATTCGGCCGGCGATTGTTGTTATGATGCCATTGGTGTCTACTTTGCGAATACACTGTGATTGTCCTTCAGCAATGAAGATATTGCCAAGCGAATCAACTGCTACTCCAGCTGGATTTGATAATGCAGCATTTGTAGCCTGAACGCCACTGGCGAAATAATTTGTCCCTCCGCCAGCAACAGTTATTACGACGCCATTGGTTTTTATTTTTTTTATCAACCCCGAACCGGAGTCGTTGACAGTAAATATATTCCCCAAGGAATCTATGCACACGTCGGGGCAATGATAACCACCATCAAAACTGTTTGTTACTGTTGTAATAATCCCGTTTGTGTTCACCTTGCGGACCCAGCTGTTGTAGTATTCAGAAAAATATAAATTGCCTTGCGTGTCCAGGGTAATGCCTTCTGGTAGATTTAAATTTGCACTCGTGGCCGCGCCACCGTTACCGGATGATCCCTGAATTCCATTTCCTGCAACTGTTGTTATAATTCCATCTGTTCCAACCTTGCGCACTCGCTGATTCCAAAAATCTGAGATAAATACGTTACCATAGGGGTCAACTGCTACTCCATGCGGATAATGCATCTCTGCATTCGTAGCTGGACCGCCATCTCCGGAAAACCCCCAAGCAGTTCCCCCACCTGGGCCACTACCGGCAATAGTGGTAACGATGTTGTTTGGTATGTTGCTGCCGTTGAATCGCCACTGGTAAGAAAAGTAGCCACCGCCCGCGACTGTTACGGCAAATGTCGCATTGCTACCAAGTAGCACCACCTGATTCGTCGGCTGCGTGACAATAGTTTGGGCGGATAAAATCGTTGCCTTTGACAATGCCCCAAAAATGGCAGCGAAAATACATAGCCTCATCCAAGCCAAGATGTGCTTCATTGTTTTCAATCCTTAATTTCAATAACGGGATTTGCTGGCTTAAACAAATCGCCCGTTAATTCGACAGTGTTTAATACATATTCACCGACGGCGGCGGGAAAGCGTTTTTCATATTTTTTGATCAGCTCAATTTTTTTGACCCTCGCTTTTTCTTGGAGTTGCTGACACAGGTCTATGATGTGTGGAATCAATGGATGGCTGGCTTGCAATTGACTGCAAAACAAACTCTTGTCCGTTTGCCGCCGCACCACAAGGCGGACTTGATTAACTTTCCCCATATCTTGGAATTCGAGGCGTGTTGCGTCTGTATGGGCGTATGTTTGATTGCGGTGATCGAGTAAGGTTTTATGAAGTTCAAGAAATTCAGTTGGGACTATGTCTTTGTTGAGTCTGCCTGCACCATTATTCGGCCCAAAGGGCTTGCCATAAAGAACGTAAACAGCCGTTATCAATGGGTAGAAAACTGGATCATTTTCCGCGATGGGCGTTTGAAGGATGTATTCCGCCGCAGCTTTTACCTGCTTAAAACTTTCCTCTGCATAAAACATTATCCAGAGCAATTTCGCATCATCAAATTCTTGCGGTTGCATTCCATTGCAAGAATAGTGGCTTTTGGCAACGGCACAAGACCAGTATTGCAACGAGAATCTTTGCACAAAAAGCGGCCTTCGTTTCCAAAGGCCGCTTTGCGTTTTCTGAATTTCTGTTTACGGACTCGGTGGCGTGGGCGTGGGCGTCTTGGCTTTCGCCTTGCCTCCGCCCGAATCCACGATGATGCGGGCGTTGTTGTAATCCTCCACAAACTTCGCGTTCGCGGCGGCGAGTTGCGGCGCGAGCGCATCCATCTGGTCGTTCAACGCGGCATCGGCGGCGTCAAACTCGTCGGCCATCTGCTTGGTGGCAGTCGAACCGGAGGCCACGGCCTCGCGCGGTTTGGACAGGCTCGCGGCGTAGGCGTCAATCCTGGCCTTCAAGTCCGTTAGCTTGGCGGCGGTCACGCCGTAGGGCGCAAGGTTCGTCAGGTTCGCGGTCGCGGCGGCGTGGACGTTGCGCGCGGTGTCGGCGGCGATGGTGTCGCGTCCGCTGGTCATGTCGCTGGCGGTCACGGCACTTTGCGCGGCGAGGTCATTTTTCTTGGACTTCTTGGCGTAGGCGTTGACGGCGGCTGCAATGATTGCGGCGGCGTTGGCCATGTCTTTGCGGAGTTGTTGTTTGTCGGCAGCAAGGCCCGTGGAATCCACGGATTGATTCTGCGCGAGGGTTTGAATGTTCGCGACGTGCGTCGTGAACTCGGTGCAACCATCGGCAAACGCGGGGAGCGTCTGGATGGTCGCTGTGTTGCGGTCGCATACAGCCTTGACCGCAAGAAACATTGACAACTTGTTCTCTTGTTTAGCAGTCATACGCAACCATTTTAACCCCGCCGAAACCGGTCAACAATCCACACCTTTTGCCAAAGCAACGGCAAGATACGTCAAAGGTCCTGCCAGACAGGCCAAGGCTGATGCCAGACAGGTAAAAGATTAAGCCAGATCGGGGAAAATGGTTGTCAGGACCGAAAAGTCAGTTGGTAGATCCGCAAAGGCAAACGCCAGCAGGGACAAATCAATCATCAGATGCGCCAAGTCTGTAGCCAGACCCGCCAATTCAATCGGAAGACCGGAAAAAGCTGGTAACAGATGCGCCAAAGCTCGTGACTGACTGGTTAATTTAATAACCAAATGCGCCAAACCCGGTGGCAGACGCGGCAAAGCCTTGTTCAACCCAAACAAAAGCGGACGCACCGTTGCCGATGCGTCCGCTGGTTGAGTGAAAGCCGGAAGATTATTTCATCCGGTCAAAACTCTTCTGGAGGATCTGCCAGGGTTTCATCCCCGCGACTTTGCTCTGGAAGCTGGCGTTGATCTCGGTTTCCCGCGCGTTCTTGGTCGGCTTGTTGACGTTGTAGAGCACGCCGAAGTTGCCGGGGAACGCTTCGCCGGCCAGCTTGTAGGCGGCGAGTTCGTCGGTCACATCGTGCGTCTTGGGGACTTCGTTGAACACGCCGCCCTTGCGGGGATTCGCGGCGTCAAAGGCGCCATCGTAAAACTCCACGCATTCGCTCAGGCAATGCACGAAGCTGAAGCCGTCGTGATCCATCGCGGCTTCCATCATCGCCAGGACGTGGTTCGGATTGGAGGCGGAGGTGCGGGCGACGAACGTCGCGCCGACCGCGATGGCCTGTTTGGCCGGGATGAGGGGATAATCCACCGCGCCCCAGATGTCCGTCTTGCTCTTGAAGCCGAGCGGCGACGTGGGCGAAGTCTGTTTCTTGGTCAGGCCGTAAACCTGGTTGTCCATGACGACGAGCGTCATCTTGATGTTCTTGCGCGCGGTGTGCGTGAAATGATTGCCGCCGATGGAGAACGCATCGCCGTCGCCGCTGAAGGCAAAGACGTGCAAATCGGGACGGGAGAGGGAAACGCCGCTGGCAAACGGCAGCGCGCGGCCGTGGATGAAGTGCGCCCCATGGGCCTGCACGAAATAGGGGAACCGGCTGGAGCAGCCGATGCCGGAAATGGTGGTGATTTTTTCATGCCACAGCTTCCGCTTTTCGATCAGCTTGAAATACAGCGCGAGCACGGAGAAATCGCCGCAGCCGGGGCACCAGGTCGGATGGTCGGCGACGATTTCTTTTCGCGTCAGGCCCTTGCGTTCGCCGGTGGCGGTTTCGGTCACGCTGACGGGGACGATCGGTTGTTCGGTCAAAGTCTGGCTCATATGATTTGGCGGTTGAGATTAATACTTGCGGAGGCCGGTGGTGACGTTGGTTTTCACCCGTTCCAGGATTTCCTTCACCTTCCAGGTGAGGCCGTCGGTCTTGTTGATGCCCTGGATTTTCGGGTCGCAATAGCGGGCGCGCAGGACGCTGCCCAGCTGGCCGCAGCCGTAAAGTCCTTCGTCGTTCATCTCCACGACGAGCACATGGTTGAAGCCGGAGAAAATATTCTCCAAGCCATTGGGCAGCGGATGAACGTGCTTGATGTGAAGGGAGGAGACGCTGTCGCCCGCGGCGCGGGCGCGGTCCACGGCCTCGCGGATCGGACCTTCCGTGGAACCCCAGCCGACGAGGAGCACGTTGCCTTCCGGCGGGCCGTAAACTTTCGGCACCGGCAGCGTGGCCGCGAGCGCCTGCAATTTGATCCGGCGCTTGGCGCTCATCTGCATGTGCAGCTTCGGCGAACCGGACGGATGGCCGTATTCGTCGTGTTCCAAACCCGTGGCGATGGGATATTTGCCGTCCATGATCCGCGTGCCCGGCTTGACGTGCTGGGTGATGCCGTCCTTCGCGGACAGGTCGTAAGGCTTGTGGGTGGCGACCGGCGAATAATCCGGCGTGATGTCCTGGCAAACTTTTTCGAGATTGGGTTCCACGAAC
>TBL_comb47_HYPODRAFT_10005336_pt1 | contig 14355 bp, 14 predicted proteins | sample TroBogypolimnion_40_FD_10682 | JGI IMG/M metagenome (IMG submission 10682)
TGGTGCAGCGTATTCCGACTCTGTATTATTAAACTATTTGGATCAATCGCTAAAAGGCTTTATTGTACCTGCTATCGAAAGTGTAATGGAAGAATACTTCATTGTCACACAAGATACACAAGTACCACAAATGCCAAACTATTCAACAAGCAGCCCACCAGTCAATGTACCAAATGCAATCACTATTCCGGGTGAAAGTGTTGGTATGCGTCTACGTGATGTTTATATTGTTGGCACTGATGGTAGTTTCTATAACTTACCAAGACTTACACCTACACAAGCAGCAAGCCAATCATTTGGTTCACCTTGGGCACCAGCAGTTACAACAAGTAATGCAAATCAATTCCTTGGTGGATTTTTTATGCAGGGTAATACTATCCAGATTTATCCATATGGACTTGCATCAGGTAAGATTGTTCGCATTACATATCAACGTGCTCCAGCAGACTTATGCTTAACAGTGAATGCTGGTCAAGTTATTAATATCTCTGGTGATGTTTTAACACTTGACAAAGTTATACCATGGTATGGAAGTACTCAAGTTTCTACAAACTTAGTAACTCACGTAAATGCTATTAGTGGTTATGCTCCAAATGAGTTTGTACAAGACCCAACTAAATCTACTGTAGTGTATACAAGTTATGCACCACTTAATAATATGTCATTGGTTAACTGCGTTGGTAATATTATAACATTACCTACTGGACTTGGTGCTAATATTCAGGTAGGTGATTGGATTTGCCCACAAGGTTCAAGTGTATTTGCACAAAATATACCAAAAGAAATATTACCTGCATTAATACAGAAAGCAGCACAGATGTGTATACATGCTGCTGGTGATGCACCCGGTGCTTCTTCTGCTAATGATGAATTTAAAGAAATGTTAAAGATGGCACTATTATTAGTATTTCCAAGAGTTATTGGAAAACCCATCAAACTGATTCCTACTAACTCGGCATTCAAAGCAAGTCGTGGTAGTAATTGGGGAAGATGGTAGAGTTAGTAATATAAAGGAATAAAATGGCACAACCACCAAATGTAGTAACTCAACCAGTTATTATTTTATCAATCAATGGACTTGTTCTTAACCCAAGTACATTTGATCCAAAAACAAATGATGGCAGTTTAACGATTGCCGATAATGTTGTTATCGATCGCCCAAGCGTAGTTGCAACTCGTCGCGGCTTTGATAACTCATTTAGTACATTAAGTAATGATGGTTCATTAAGTTTCTTTCAGTATAACAATACAAAACTTATTAATACATCTGATACAAAGATGCAAGTTGATGCACTTAACAATGGTGTGTTTACTTCATATACAGGTGTATATCCAGTACCTGATCCCACTAATGCTGAAAGCAGAGTACGTGGTATTGAAACTAATAAGAACTTTTACTTTATCACAGAACAAGGTACATATAGACTTGATCATGTTGCTGGTCAGCCACGCCTTGCGGGAGCACCTGCTGGATTGAATGGTACTGCTGTAACAACAGGTACGGTCGGTTTTCTTGTACCACAAACACAAATAGCATATCGTGTTGTATTTGGATTTAAGGATTATAATCAACAACTTGTCCTTGGTCCACCAAGTAGCCGTATTATTGTACAAAATACAACTGCAACTACCTATACTAATGTTAGTCTAACATTCCAAATACCAAAAGAAATACAAGCAAATCCAACTCAATGGTTCTTCCAAGTATATCGTAGCAATGCAAGTCCTGATTTGAATACTCCACCAGATGATAGTATGTCACAAACATATGAAGATATTTGTACTGGTAGTTCAACTATTACTATTACTGATGTTACACCAAATACATTACTTGGTGCAGCATTATATACTAATAATGATCAAAATGGTATTTTACAAAGTCAATATCGTCCACCATGGGCATTAGATGTTTGTACATATAAACAATATGCATTCTATGCAAATACTCGTACATTACAAAATAGTAATATTACACTTATTGCAGCAGGATTATTAAATGGGGCAACTGCATTTAATATTGGTAATACTATTACTTTTACTCCTTCTGAATTTGGTGGTACACCATTTACATTAACAGGAACATTCAATAATAATGCTTCACTTGGTTATTTTGCTGTAAGCAATACAGGTAATCCTGCTGTAGATATTGAAATAACTGCAAGTAATATTGCATTTATAGCAAATGCCTATGCTGGTAATAACTTCCTATCTGCATACTATACATCTAATGTCGGTGATTTACCAGGTCAGATGAACTTTACACGATTAAGTTTAGTTGCAGATACATTCAGTATCACCACAAGTAATATTAATGCATTCTCACAAACATTCCCTATTATATCTATTAATGATAGTAGACCAAATAGAATATATTATAGCGTGTTCAATCAACCCGAAGCAGTACCTATTGTAAACTATATTGAAGTTGGTAGTGCTAATAGTCCTATTCGTAAGATTGTTCCACTACGAGATGGTATTATGGTTCTTAAGGATGATGGCGTATTTCGTATTTCAAATAATGCACCACCATTCACTATTACTCCTATTGATCTTAATGTACACATTCTTGCTGCTAATACTGCTGCTGAACTAGATAATAATGTTTACTTTTTAAGTGACCAAGGCGTGGTTGCATTAAGTGATACTGATGCATTGATTATGTCTATTGTATTAGATAGAACTATTATTGAAAATACTTCACCTGATTTGTTTCCAAACTTAAAGGGTGTTGCTTGGGGACTTGCATATCAGTCCGATCGTAAATATATTCTATTCATGCCAACTACTGGTGCCGATACTGAAAGTACACAACAATATGTGTATAATCACATCTTTCAACTATGGACACGTTGGACATTAAGTGCATCTTGCGGAATGATCTTTAGAAAAGATGGCAAGATGTATTTTGGTTCAGTCGAAGGCAGTGCTAATCTAAATGATAGTTATGTATATCAAGAACGTAAGTCATTTACACCTACTGATTATGCAGATAATCAATATACTGCACTTGTTTCTGTGGCTGGCGGTACAACACTTGCGATTGATACACCAATGTTACCAGTTGGGCAACTTATTGTACCTGGTTGGACAGTAATGCAAACAAGTACAGGTAGTCAAGCAAAGGTAGTGCAAGCAGATACAGCAGGTGCTCTTACAACATTAGTGCTTGATACACAGCAAGCATGGGCTATTACAAGTGTTACATTATATACACCGATTTATTCTGAAGTGCAAACTATTCAACTTGATTGTAATAATCCAGCAATGAACAAGCAGTTTAGTGAAATTGTTTATATATTTACTGAACAATCATTTACTAATATTGTTGCATCTATTAGTAGTAATACTGCTGGTTTACCTGTTATTGATACACTTATCCCAACACAACGCGGTGGTTGGGGTATTGATCCTTGGGGTACAAGTAAGTGGGGTGGTACTTCTGGTGGACAGGGTAAGATTCGTAGATTTATTCCACAAGCAGTTCAGCGTGCTGGATGGCTTTATATTAACCTAACACATGCTGAATGTTTCACATCATTTGGTTGGTCAGGTTGCGAACTTTGGTATCACAACACATCAACACGTCAACTAGGATAATATATGACTGTACCTGTTTTTCGAAGATTTTCACAAGCAGATGTGCCAACTGCACCAAACTGGCTTGGTACTATTTTTAGTCCATTAAATGTATTCTGCGAACAAACAGTACAGTTATTTAATAAGGGACTGGTTATTGGGCAGAATGTACAAGGAATGAAGTTCAATACTGTATATACTGCACCATTTTTATATCTATCATCTAATGTGTTTACGCCTATTACATTTCAATATACTGGTGGTGGACAACCTAACTGTTGTATGATTGGTAATATAAGCAGAGTTGATGGTTTACCTATTCAAGTAGCAGTAGGTATAACAAGTTGGCTACTAAATCAAAATACTAATCCATATACAGTTACTATAAACTTTATTGCTGGATTAAGCGATAACATAAAATATAATATAACTTTCGTTGTTTTATAACTACTAAATAAAGGAATGGAGTAATATGGCATATCTAGCACAAGCAAATCCTGAAGATGATCAAATTCAAACTACTGGTCAAAATACTGGTACTACACCAAGTGGAGATACACCCACAGTAAGTTTAGCAAGTGGTGGTTCAAGTCCTGGTAATGTCACAATGACTCCATTTGACACAACACTTGCCAACGCACCTACTGATCCTAATGCAACCAAAGGTAGTGGATTTACTAATATACAAAACTATCTTGCTGCAAATCAAAGCGGCGGTGCCAACTTAGGTAATCAAGTGGCAGGGAATCTTAATGCATCTGTTGATACTGCTAATCAAGCAATACAAGATACAACTGATGTTAATGCAGCACCTACTGCGATTGCTACTGCTAATAATCTTGGTGCATTAACTGGATCAACTGGTGGCCAAACTCAACTTATCAAAGATATTAATCCAACTGTATCTGCTGGCGGCGCCAACTTAGATCAGTTCTTAATGAATCAAGGTGGCGGAATGGGTGCTGTACAAAATGCAGCAACAAACATTGGTGGTTTAAACAACACATATTCACAAGCACTATCAAGATTATCACAGCAATCAAGCAATCCAAATGTTACACCGACTGCTGGTACTGGTATTATATATAATTCCACAGCACAAGTTCCTAATACAAATACAATAGGTGCAACTGGTACTGCTACTACTGGATTGAATGCAGATCAACTTGCATACTTAAAAAGTTTACAAAGTGGTGGTGTTGGTGGTCTCACTGGTGTTGCTACTAATACTACTCCAGTAACTACACCTGTTACTACACCAGTTACTACACCAGTTGCATCTACAGGCGGGCTTGCTACTGGAATACTTAATACAGGTGCTGGTACCGGTACAACAAGTAGTGGAACCAAGATGGGTAATAATGTAGGTGGTGATAATACAAGTGGAACCACAACTGCAGGCACTGGTGGTACAGATCAAAGTATTACTGGTTCTACAACTATAGGTAGTAGTGTTGATAGTAATACAACTGGTGCTACAGGTAATGGATTTACAGTTGACCCAACTACAGGTATTGCTACAGCAAATGATTCAGGATTGAGTAATAGTGCTGCTGGTATTATTGGTGGAGTTATTAGTGGATTAACTGGTATACCTGGATTAGGCTTAGTTGGTCAATATCTTAATAATGCATATAATAATAATGCTGCTAATGCTAATGCTGCTGGTGCATATAATGCAAATAATGTTGGCCCAACACCAGGTGGTCAAGCAATACCGGTTAGTGGTGATGCAGTTGCTGCGGGTGATGCTGCCGCTGCTGCAAATCAAATAACAAATCCTGTACAACAAGCAACGCCAACTCCTGTTACACCTGAACAAACTGCTGCTGCAATTGCAAGTGGAAATGATTTAAGTGCTGCAGATAAGATTCAAGCAGCACAAGATGCAACTAATGCGGCCGCAGCAGGTGTTACACCAGCGGCAGCAACCGATACAACAGCACCCGCAGCAACTACTGAGACAACAGCACCTACAACAACAACCGAGACAACAGCACCTGCAGCATCTACTACCGAGTCTGCTCCATCTGCACCATCTGGTAGTGAATCTACTGCATCTGCACCATCTGGTAGTGAATCTACTGCATCTGCACCATCTGCACCATCTGGTGGCGGTGAAAAGACTGGTGGATTTATTTCCGGCCCTGGTGGACCACGTGATGATGCAATACCTAAAATGTTATCTAATGGTGAGTTTGTAATAAATGCAGCCGCGGTCAAAGCATTTGGTAAGGACTTTTTTGACCGACTAAATAACTATGTTAAAGGAACAAATTAATGAATACACAAGTAGTCGATGGGATGACTTATACCCAAGATGCCAATGGTGATTGGAATGGCACGGATGGAAGCACATTTACTAATGCAGATTTTCATAATTTTGCTGCCCAAAATGGAACCGCTCCTGCAAGTTATACAACTGGACAAACTGGAATTACAGGTGGTACTGATTTAAGTGGCACACCTACAACAACAGGTACCACAACAGGATTAGCAACAGCACCAGCAGGTGCTGTATCCAATAACGGTGTTAACTGGCTTAATTCACTTGGACAAATATTAGGTCCAGTTGTTGCAAGTGCTGTCACTCCTGCACTTAACAACTTAGCAAGTGGTGGTTTACTTGGTCAAGGTACCAATATGCTTCAAGCAGGTGGTAATGCATTTAATGGTGTTGGCGCTCCTGATTTAACAAAACTTATTCCACAACTTCAATTGCAAGTAATGCAAGGACAGATGACAGCCGCTCAAGCCGCTGCCGCAGTTCAAGCCGCTTCCAATATGAATAATGTTCAAACTGATCAAGGTAGTTTGGCTGCACAACGTACTGCTTTAGCAAATCTTGCTAATATTGGTACAAGTGGCGGTATGACAGAGGCAGATAGAGCACAACTCGCTGCCACAATGAACCAAACTAATGCTAATGCAGCACAACAACGAGCAGCACAACTTCAACAACTACAAAGTCAAGGAAATGCTGGAACTGGTGCTGAACTTGCTTCAAGACTCAGTGGTGTGCAAAGTAGTGCAAATAGTAATGCGGCAGCAGGTGCATCAGTAGCACAAGCAGCACAAGCACGTGCACTTGCAGCACTTCAAGCAAATCTAACTGGTAATGCTGCATTGAATACGCAACAGTTTGCACAAGCAGCACAAAAAGCACAAGCACAAGATGCAGTAAACCAGTTTAATGCACAAGCACAGCAACAAACAAGTCTTGCAAATTCACAGCAACAACAAGCATCTAATCTTAGTAACTTTAATACTGCAAATACTATTGCTGGTACCAACACAGGTATTCAAAATACGCAAGCAATGTTACCAATGCAGGCTGCTAATACTAACTTCCAAAATCAACTTGGATTATCTACTGCTGCTGGTAAGAATGCAACAAATGCAGGTACTGCTGCTGTAAATGCTGCAACTGGTCAAATCACAAGAAGCACATCTGCTGCTGGTTCTGCACCTGCTGCTGGAACAGGTACCACAGGTACTGCTGGAACAGGTACCACAACTGCTGCATCTAATCCAGTTGGTTCAGCAGTACAAAATGGTATTACAGGTGCTATTGGTAGTGCAGTAAGTAGTGGATTGAGTGGATTATCAGATGCTATTGGTAGTGGATTGAGTAGTGCTGGTAGTTCTATTGCAAATGCATTTGGATTTAAAGATGGTGGTTATGTTGCTAATCAAGTCCAAAAGAATGAAATGTCCGATAAGGACCTAGATACTATGATTGCTAAACTTACAGCCTATAAGTATAGATACAATAAGGGATAATATGACACAGTTTACTCCACAAAATGCATCCAACACTGCGATGCTTATTAAACAAATGGTACCAAATATTGATGATGCAAGATTATCTCAATTGGTACAACAAGCAGCGGCTGTACAGAATGATCCAGTAAGATCACAAGCATTTGCACAAAAGTTGCAATCATATCGCCAAGCAGATGGTGGTATTGTAGACAATTCAGGAGAGAACGATAACGGTAGTAGTGATGCTGGTACAGTTCAACAATCATTTATTCCTACTGGATCAGTATCATCTGATATTCCACCATCATATGCTGCACCAGGTGTTGCTAATCAAGACTTAACATCAAGTTTAGGTCAAGCAGGTGCTGGATTGCAACAAGGTAATATTAATAATGTTCAAGCAGCCAATGCACTTGCAGCACAAACTGGTAACTTAGCAAATCAACAAGCGGCTGAACGAGCATATCAACAATCAATTGCTAATCTTGCTCCAGCACGATCTGCTGCTAACTTTATGGCTGCTACTGGTGGACCACAGGTTGCTGCTCAATCAAGTGCTTCTTGGGATAAACTCAATGAACAAAACAAAGATCTTACATTAGGTGCAGTAAGTCGCCAACAAGATTTTGCTAAAAATGCTATTTCTAACTACCAAGCAGGTGTTACTATGGCTGGTAATGTACTTGATCAAATGGATAAAAGCGGTAAGTTTAATATTGATGCCAATGCTGCTGCACTTGCACAAAAGAAACTACAACTTGAACTTATTGGTCACGCTGCTACTGCTGAAAATACACAAGCACTTATGGATCCAGCAAGTCCAATGAGTATAGCAGCAAGAAATGGTGCTAAGAAAACATTACAACTTGCTGGTTACGACACTGCTACTATTTCTAAAATGGTTCCAGATAACATGCCTGGCATTCAAGCAGCACCTATTGCTGCTGCTACAGGTACAACACTTGCTAATATGAAAACTGTTGCTGATACATTATCGACACAAGCAACTACTGGTAAGACACAAGCAGAAACACAACAACTTCAAACCGGTACTGCTGGTATGAAGCAAGGTCAAACATTTGGTGCACAACAACTTGGTATGCCAGCACCTGACTATTCTGGTGCTAGTGGTAGTGGTACTTCTACACCTACTTCTACAACAGCACCTGTAGTAAATGCTGGTCCAAATGCTACACCTACATTTGGTTTTAATCCTAATAGTGATTTAAGTAAAGTTCGTGCAGCAATGGCTGGTCAACCTGCTAATGTATTGGCTGCATTTGATAAACAATATCCAAATGCAAGTGGAACAAATCCATTACCATCATCGATTACTACACAAAATGCCGGTGCACCTAAGATGATTCCAAGTATGGATTCTAAAGGTAATATTAGTTGGAGTCCAGGTAGTTATGCACAAGCAGCAGGTACAAATGCACAAAATGTATTAGCAGGAATGACACAAGAAGTTTCAGCATATAAAACTACATCAGCACCATCAATACAATCATTAGTTTTACAAGCACCATCAATGGGTGGTTATAATCTACGTAATACTATTGGTATGCCATTGGGTAATACTGCAGCACAAAACTATATGAATAATATTAGTAAGTTGAATGAAGAAGCAGTCTCACTTGGATTAATATCTCCGACAAGTGGATCTTCAATGAAGACTGGTGTTGGTACTGCTATTAGTTCAATGGGTGGTGCTATTGCACATGAAATGCCAGGTCTTGGAACTGCATTAGCCGCTGGTGGACATCTTGTTAATGGTGGACAAGCAATCAGTGCAACTACTAATCCAGCAACTGTTCAACAACTTGCAATAGCAGTTCAAGAAGCAAGATTGAAACAAGAAGCAATGATTCCATATATTTCGCAGCAAGCAGCAAGAAATAGTGGTGATATTAGTGGTGCAGTTGTTCCAGAACCTATTAACCAATCAGCAACACTTGTTAATCCACAGACTGGCGAAGTGAAACTTGCATATACACCAGATGAGGCTAAAGCAATGATTAAGCAAGGCTGGCAAACAAAGAATAATTTCTTAGGAAACAAATAATATGACACCCGACGTACTAGCAGCATTAGACAATGAACCACAAGGTAAGATGCCTCAAAGTAGCACATTAGGTGCATTTGGTAGAGGTGCCTGGAGTGGTGCCACATTAGGCATTTCACCATTTGCCGATCCAGCAGCACAGGAACAAGCTTGGCAACAACATCCAGGTGCATACGGTGCCGGTTATGCCGGAGCAACACTTGCTGAAAGCCTTGGTCCAGGCGCATTAGCAAAAGCAGGTAGTATTGGATCTAAGGTACTAGATACTATATCAGCCGCTAAGGCTGCTAGAACTGCTAAGGCTGCTGAAGATGCAAGATTATTAGCAGCACCCGATATGGCATCTGTATATAAGGGAACTGGATTATCTGGTCCTGCCGCAGTGACTACACCGGCTGTACCTCCTACTAGCGTAATGAATCAAATCAAAGGAGCAGTTAGTGGTAGACCATCTAAGATTACTACTGGCCAAGCAGCGGGAACTGTAGGTAATGCTATTGTTAATCCGCCTGAAGTACCGCAGCCACAAGCACCTATGCCAGCAGGACAAGCAGGGCAACCTTCAAGACAAGTAAGTGGTAAAGTCAGTGAAGCAGCACCAGAAACAGGACCATTTGCAACACTTGCAAGTTTCTTAGCACAAGCCGCTGATAGTGCTAATCCAGATGTACAAAGTGCAGCAACTCAAGCACAACAAGCAGTGGATCCTAATGATCCTGATGCTAAACGAAAGATTGCTATGTTATTGCAAGGCTCACCAGCGGGCCGTGCAGTTGGTAATAGTGATAGTTCACTAAACAACGAAGCATAAGAACACCTATCTTAGGGTGCGTTGAGTTCGGCTGTAAAGCAGGCGTCAACATTAAGCCACATAGACTTGCAATTTCTATGTGGCTTTCTTACGATAGTAGTATGTCTATTGTTATACCTAACTGTAAATACTTAGACGATAAAGTCAAATCAAAAACAGCCAGGCTGTGTCCTCTCCCCTATGTTCTTAGTCATTTGAATATAGGGGAGTTTTTATCACTAATGCTTCTGGCTGCATTGGTTCTTATTAAGGCATCAATGAACAATGTCGAGACTATTTCATCTACGCTACTTCCTGTTTCTCTTAATGCGACGAAGAATGTCCAAGTACCGTCAAACTCGTGTATGAACGCAATACTGCGTGGAATATAGATAAATGTTTCTGGCAACTTAGATCTAAGATTACCAAGCACTTTAACAACAGGTAGTATCTGCGAAAAGAGTGCTATTTTGTAGGCCTTTATAACCATAACACTGTCATCTGTTACAACTGCACTATGCTCACTTAAATACGAATCTAAACGGTCTAAAATATCAAGTATTTTAGTGTCCAGTACTTGATCCGCGTAGTTGACTTTGAATAACCATTTGTTTAACCATTTCATCATTTAGTTCCTTTACTTGTTTTTCTAATGCTAATACTCGTTTGTCTGTGTTGATAAGTTTGCTAATAAGCATTGCTACTTCTTGTTGAATCATTCTAAGTTCCTAAGTTTCTTTGCATCTATTTGTTGCTTACGTTTAATGCGTAATGCATTCTTCTCTTCAGGAGTAAGTGCATTATATGCTGCACGCTGCCTTGCACGTCTTGCTTCAACATTCTTACATGCAGATGACTCTTTGTATATTGCAAGTTCTTCAGGTGATAATGCATCAATAAGTTTCTTTGCGTTAAGACGATTAGTTTCATACAATGCACGTTTCTCTTCTTTAGTAAGTGATGCATAGTATTCAGCCCACTTGGCTTTCTGTGCCGTCTTAACCTCTGGCTTATTATTATATTTCTTAACATATTCCCTAACCTTATCTGGATTCTTAATCTGCCATCTACGTGAGTTAGCAACTTGGCGTTGTTTAACTGCTTCTGGTGAAGTATCCTTACGCTTAGTATGAACATATGTACGTGTGCTTATTACTTCTACTTGAATCTCTTCATCAGTAAGGTCAACATATCTTACATCACATCTGCAACAAGTTCCACCATTAATATGTCTTAAGTTAAATCCATCATCGCGAACATGTCCGTGCTTACATGCTCCGCCGTATCTTAATCTCTCTGTTATTAGTTCAATCATCGTATCTCCATCCTTCTGCCTTTATTGATTTTTTATTTGCTATTCTTGAATACACAGTTGCAATAGATATATTATAATGCAATGCTGCAAGTGTAACGCTCTTGAATGTTCCCTGTGGTGTTATAATCGGTGTCTTTGGTGGACCACGATACACTTCTTCATTGTTAATTTCGTTTTTTAACTTTTCCTGATACTTTATTGCATACACGGGTGGTTTGCGTATATCGATTGACATTCGTTTTACTATTGCTGTATAAACGTATTCAAACTGATTAGTCTTTTCGTTAAATCGTTTAAATGTATAAGGTGCGATTGCTTCTTCGAATGCTTTATGTTCCATAGTGTTCTTTCGTAATGTTATTTATCAGGCTAATATTTATGCCTATACTTATTTACGATATGTGTTTTATGTTCACAATTATTGTGATTGTTAGTCTCAGATGATAAATACTCTTGACAGATTCAGTAGTTGGCCCCTTTATTGGGGCTTTCTGCTGAATCTGTCTGATAGGTTGGTGCACTTACTAAAGCACTGGTGAAAAATCAATATGCTCCGAAGAACATCGGAAAGCGACCAAGCCCGCTGGGGACACAGTGGCAAGACTCAATGAAAATGATCCGTCGCCTGAAAAACAGGTTTAAAGACTTTGCAATCATTAGTAAGTGAGTTGAGGTAACAATCCTAAAAACGGGCAGTAGTTCATAAAGCAATCTAATCCTACTGCACACCACGAGCCTATCGACGGCAACAGGTAGTAAGCAATCCCCATTGTAAGTTTCGACATAATCAATCCCCTTCTTTTAAATTACTATTTGTTTTGTATTAAGTTCGCACGACTTAAAATTATAGAAGTTCACAGAGAGATTGACTTAGATCATTAGTTTGTATTTGTTATCTGAAGTGCAACGAAAGAGAACAAATAAAATGTTTGACGCTTGTGCGAAGCAGAAGCGATAATCATTTAACTACCCTGTAAGAGAATATGCTTGAGCATAGTTTATATATTTTAATAGGGTTACTCTGATCTGGAGATCGAGACAGACAAGATCTTGCAGATGCTGCGTCATTCGTGCCTGTGGCACTCATCGTGTTCCTCTTCGCTTCGCTCAAGCAACACGAATACTTGAGGTCAAGTCGCTGTCGCTTTTCCTTGACTCACAAGTATAGAGGATTTCATCCAGAAGACCTCTTCCTCAAGAAGAAGAACGCGAACGAAGCCATCGTAGTCATGAGATAGATACAGTTTTACTCTGTCAACCAATCCAGTCTCTTTTTACCCCATTTGCCCCTACAATCTGCGATATTGCGATAAATATTTGTATGAAAATACAATACATACCAAAAATATCCCACGCAACAACAGAGTATAGAGACATTCAACCTAGTGACTTAAAGTATATAATGAATAAGTTACGCGAAGTAAATGAACTTGCAGATGGTTGTTATAACTCAACGAATAGCGAATTACGCAAAATCGGCCATAAGTTAAAACTACCTAACAAGAACTTACCTCGCAAAGGATCTAAGTATGGTGGGGGAATGAATAGCATTCAATCTGCAGCCTCTGGCATAGTTGATAACATAGAAAATGGAACACAACGAGACTTTAGCAATCACACCTGTAGTATTATTAGTAAGAGTTTCATTGAACTTGCTAATATCTTCCCCGATTGGGACATAGTAGACTTCATCGAAGTAGAACATTTCACTCAAAGACAAATCCCCCTCCCATTCGATCCAGGCACAACACTCAGTGAGATGTTCGACACCCAGATTTACGAAGTGATTGTAAAACGCAAGAAGTAATGTTACAATACATACATGCAAACATTATATACGAAACACTTTGGAGACATAGAAGTTCAGTTACAGGATCAACGCCAAGATCTTTTAAATGGATATAATGGTGATCCATATGAAGCAGATCATTATGGATTTATTGTTAGTACAAAGAATAGATCCCACAGTGGTCATAATACATTCCCGACACAAGCAGATGCTGAAGCATATATCTTGATATCCGCATTATGTAATCGACTTTAATAAATATCATAAATTATTTAAGGAATAAAATATAAAAGAATTACAATTTAGCCCAAACATCGGCACATCAGATCTCGAACGTAAGAAGATTCAAATGAATAAGTTTCTATTAGACAAAGAACAAGTAAAACTTGTTTGTAAAATGAAAGGTAGGGAAAATCGAACACCTCAGCGTGCAATAGATTTACTTAATCAAGTTACTATCGATCTCCCGAAGAATAAAACAAACGGATTACCTAAGCAACAAGGCAAATCAATTTCTATTGTTGTTTTTCCGTAAGCGATAAACTCAAGTTTATGAAGTGACAATCAAACGCATAGATAAATAATACGCATAGATGCTACTGCCATTGTGTCTATGCATCCTATGAGGTGTCTGGCTAAGACATTAAGCCCTATGCAAGTGATGATGTATGGGGCTTTTTTACGACTAGAATATCGCTTAGGTGTTAACGACAATCCCCTAGGTGTTAACGACAATCCCCTAAGTGTTAACGACATACTAAATAGTTAACGACATATAAGGAATATCATGGCCACAACACGCAACCTCCCTCCACTCACTGATCTCGAACGTCAGAAAGCACATAACATCCGTAAGACTCACCCAGACATAGATGCACTAGCACGAGAGATGATGAAGAAGAAGGAGTGGGATAGATTGAATACCAGAGGTAATCCGATTACCAAGAAGTAATGTGATATCCTTTTGATATCCAATCGAAACCCTCATGAAACTCTTTGTGATGAGTTTCGAGTTTCATTGTGGAACCCTCATGAAACTCTTTGTGATGAGTTTC
>TBL_comb47_HYPODRAFT_10005337_pt1 | contig 14352 bp, 7 predicted proteins | sample TroBogypolimnion_40_FD_10682 | JGI IMG/M metagenome (IMG submission 10682)
ATAGAAATAGAAAGTGTGTGAAAAGCGTAAAAGAAAAGAAAAAGAAAGGTAAATATAAAAAGTGTAATAATGCGAAGCAGCGGCCGAGAGAGAGAAAATAAAAAGGTGTAAAAGCAAGGGCTCGGCCATAGCGTATTAACCTACTCATTTCCCGTTTCCCCCACCAAGTGAGCAAAAAATTCTAGGAACAAATATAATGATAAGATGATTCAATGGTTCAAGATAAAAATCAAAAAGAAAATATAGGATAACCTACTCTATTGGAACCTACGGTTCCAATTGATGTATGGAAATGGTTGGGATTCAATCAAAACGTAAAGGCTGTAGCGTTATTAGAAAAACAGTTTATAATTGATAAGGATTATAAACTTTTGCTTTCCCAACAGGGAAAGCAAAAAAAAGAAGGCAGGGGTGGTCACAACAAAGACACAATTATGTTAAATATTAAAACCTTCAAACTGTTTTGTATCAAAGCAGATACCAAGAAAGCCCAAGAAATTCATGAATATTTTATCAAATTGGAAGAACTGATGCAAACAATTGTCCAAGAAGAATCTGATGAATTAAAAATGCAATTAGAAAATCATATTATACAATTTGAAACCTACAAACAAAATACAAATCATGAAAAAGAATTGTTACGTGAAAAAACACTCTTGGAACAATTTTCTAAAAATACACAATGTATATATTATGGTTACATAGACAACAAACAAGGTGATGACAAAGATGTTATCAAATTTGGACATTCCAATCATTTATCTAATCGTATAGAACAACATAAAAAAACCTATGAAAATTTCCGTTTAATCCATGCATACCGTGTAGAAAATCGTACACAAATAGAAAATGCTATCAAAAAATAACCGATGAAAATCTACAATTGAACAAACGTATCAAACAATTGTCGGAAGAATTACATAGAACAAAACATGAATTTCATACCCATATAAAACAAAACAAAACGCCCACAGATGAACAAAGAAAACATGTACGTAGATTTCAAAAAAACAAAGATGGATTGTATGATATTGATAATCATCAATATCAATTATTATCTGGAACTCGTGAACAAGTATGGGATATGGTAGCTTATCGTACGGAAGGTGGCCTGATTAAATCTGATTTTATCATGAATTCTATGAACAAAATTGTTTCAAAATCCAAAAGTATATCTTCCAAAAATAACATACATCCCATTTGTCAAAAAAACAAACTCACATAGATGAATCTGATCATGAGGTCATATCATAAGGTCATATCATGAGGTCATATCATAAGGTCATATCATGAGGTATTGTCAAGAGGATAACCCATAATTTAATATCCTACCCATTAATCAATATCCCACTCATTTACCGACAAGCCATTCTATCAAAGCAAAATCCAATAGAACAAGGATAATCGTCGCGGATAGAAGAGGGATAGAAAGAGGGGTCGGACAAGAAGGGAGGGGACGCTTTGGGGCCAGGACACAGGACATAACTCTCCTATCCCACGACAACTGGGTCCATCCTTCTAGGTACATCAAATATAAATTGTATAGGATAAGAAGAAAGAAGACAACTGGGTTCATCCTTCTAGGTACATCAAATATAAATTGTATAGGATAAGAAGAAAGAAGACAACTGGGTCCATCCTTCTAGGTACAAGATAATCAACAAACGATTACACCACTTGAAGATGGTTTCACTAATGTCTTAAATAAATTCATAGCAGATGAAGTATTGTGAGAATTAAAAGGTACATTTAAAGAAATTAAATTATGTTGGGTTTTATCCGCATAAAATGCAAAAATTTGTTCTTTGGATAAATGTTTTATATCCATATTTCCATTTTTTAAATAATCAAAAAAATCTTTGTTTCCGATGGTGCCATATTCCACTTGAAAATTATCTATAAGTAACCATGCACTGATTGGATTTTCGGCAACGGAATGCAATTGGGTTATACCAGGAATGAATCCTCCGACAAGCATTACCACAGCGCGCAACATTTTATTGTATTTTTTTCCTTCTTTATCTTTGTCTGTTCTAGAATTAATCGTAATTTCATGACCAAAAACAATATTCATTTCAATGGACGATATACATTTTGAATCAGACGATAACGCAGTGGAGGCATCATCCTCATATAAACATAAAATCAGGCGTTTTCCTCTGACACGAGTTGTGGGACCTATAACACGACTATAGCGAGTAATCGGACCTGGTAAATTTTTGACAAAATCCAATTGTAAACGTAAATTGGGGCATTTTTTTTGTAAAAGTTCATTTAGTTCGGTTATTTTTGTTTGGGCATCTCTCAAAAATAAAAGTGGGCTTCCTCCCTTGTTTCGTTTCTGGGTTTTACGTACACGTGTTTTTGACTTGGTACTCATAAATATATATACTATTTCAACACTTTATATTATAACCGTAGATTACAATATACACCCTTGAATATTTATAATGGCACGCCTTCAGGCGTGTCAACAGATGTTCCAAGGGCAACGTTACCGATAAATCAATTGAAAAGCACGGACATCTTTGATGTCCGTTCCAATTCAAATGTTCATCGGTGTAAATACGTTTATTATAAAGCGTTAATATCATACAATAATATAAGATGTCAATACACAAAGAAGATGACATATCAGAATATTCCGACAGAGAATTATACCAAATATTAGGTGTAAATAATCCAACAGATCGTGAATTAGAAGCTAAAATAATTCAACTATTGGATCAATACGAAGAAACAGATGAGACAATGTACAAATTCATTAAAAAAATATACAATCATTTTTTTGAAATAGAATCAGAATCAGAACAAGAAACACCAATTATCAACAACATTCAAGAAGGATTTGGTCAGAGGGCGTTTACGCCTTCGCACAGTGACCGAAGGTCACCTAATACAACTAACTTAGTAGGTGAAACACAAACCAGACCAGCAACAAGTTCTATGGACAACAAGGAAGATATTATAACAAACATTAAAATAGAAAACAATCCAAATGATCCAAACAATCAACAAATCATTTATCAACAGCAATTAACCTATACACCGGGTGTAGTCAATCCACTTTTAAAAGAAACAATTAGTCGTATAATAAATATAGATAGCAAATTCCGTGACACAATTGTATATCCAAATTCGTCGGATTACACTTTTAATTTATCAGAAACATTAAACAATGTAGTACGTATCAAACTCTACTCGGTACAAATTCCGTATACTTGGTATACCATAGACACAGCCTTTGGTAGTAATTTCTTTTATATACAAGGAAATAAATTAGGAATCACAAATAACAGTTTACAAATCTCAATTCCATCAGGAAATTATACATCCACAAGCATAATAACCGCTATAAATGATGGATTTCAAACCATGAAACAACAAAATACGGACATAAATTTTGGAAACACAAATATAAGCTACAATAACATTGATAATTATGCAACATTTACCATGGATATACAAAATATTTACAATGAAAATAATTATTATTTGGAATTTCCAAAAGTGATAGAACCCACCATAGACCAATATATATATTATACAACACAAAATCAACCTTATATATATTTTACTTATTTTAACATCAATATATCCCCCTATATATTACACGATTTTATCACAGATCAATCAAATAACATACATACAATACAAGATTTATCCAACAATATAAGAAAAAATCTACAATCAAAAATAATAAATCCCACTTTGCGAAATATTGCAACCACCATATACGATGCATCCTATGAACAAATAGAAATTCTTTTCAATCTGAATACAAATCAAAACAAAACAATAAACAATTTAGCGTCGTTTAGTATAAATCAAATAGAATTTATAACCGATCTAAGCAGTCATCAATTAAGCACCTTCTTCAGTCTAACATCAATGAATCAATCATATCTAACACAAAACATATTAACCAGTCAACAAATAAACAACATATCACAAATAGACCAGAATCAATTACAACTAATATATACATTGTTAGATTCAAGTTTTACACAACAACAATACCTAGATATTAGCAATAATAACGAAAATAATACAATCATCTCAAAAATTTCCAATGTATCTCCATATTATTTACAACAAATTAAAAATCTTTATACAAATTATTCAAATAACCAATTGGATATATTGTATAAATATCATCATAGTGAATTAAATGCATTAGCATACATATCTGACGTTTCATTATCCATATTAAGAGATATATCCTACACTCTATTACAACCGATATCATATGCATTAATAAATGACAAAATCACCAACAATCAATTAACCATTATACAAAATATTCCAAATACCATATTCAAAGAGATAACCATCATACCACAAAATATATGGTCACAAATATCAGATATAAGTAACATACAAACATTATTTATAGACATATCAGGAATAACCAGTTCTCAATATCAATATTTGACACAATTTAACTCAACACAATTATCCATTTTCACAAAATTAACCATAACCACACTACAGTATCAGACACTCGCAACACTTACATCAGACCAATTGTCATATTTGAACGAATTACCCCAATCTGATATTAATTCATTGTACAAATATACGAGTGATCTTTCCGGAGCAACAAGAATACAAAATCAATTACTAAGTACCGCGATAAACAGAACATACATACCTATTTTATCCGATTTAAGTAGAAATCAACTGAACTTATTACAAGACATAAGCAACAATACTTCATCATCTATTTTAACATTGATCAATGAATGGACAGGGAACCGAGGGAACCAAGGGAACCAAGTATATCAACAATTCCCACATATTAATCAATTAACCCCACAACAAATCACATTTTTATCCCAACTAACACCAATACAAATCACATTTTTATCACAACTAACACCAATACAAATTACTAATGTATTTGACCCTTCAAAATATTCATTAATAACAAAATTATCACAATTAACCTCAAAACAAATCCAGACAATTAATAATTTAACCAGACCACAACTACAAACTATAAATGATATAAGTAACAATACATCGTGGCAAATACAACAAATATTGGATTTAAATACAATACAAATTGCACAACTATCACAAACAACATATTATCCAAACATAAATATTTCCATAAATACCACAATACCCAACGTATTAACAGTGAATATAGACAATTTTTTAGTATCAAATATTCCCATTGCCAAATTACGATTAACCATCCTACAGATGGAAACAATACAAATATTATTTAAAGAAATCAATAAACAATTAACAACAGAATGGTTATCTCAAATAGATATACAATCGTCGTTTCCGAATCAATATTCAGTACTAATGAATCCAACATTTACAATATTTAACAATATGAATAACACTCCATATACAATCATCAATATTTTACAAAAGGAATATTATAATGATTTAACTATCAATCAACAAACAATATTTACCACATGGTCAGAGGGCATCCAACAACCGCCCCCCGACTCTCTACCATCAATCAATCCACCACAAATACAATACATAGTATCCACAATATTAAGTCAATTTATTTCAGAAATTGTATACAATACGATACAATATATGAGTCAATGGACACCATACCAAACATTAGAATGGAATGTATTTTATATATTAGAATTAACAAATACTCAATTACAAAAATTATCTCAATTAAATCAAACCGAAATATTACAAATAACAAATTTTATTTATGATGGAAGTTATATTTTAAACAGTATATCTAGTTTAAATACATCATTATCATCCAATGAGAATCTTATTAATTTAATACGTTATTCAGAATATCGTAATTTGTTTTATGATTTATCCTCAAATACCACGAAATATAATCCAATTACTTTTGAACCATCCCATGATATAATAATCAATATACCCGCACCAACAATTGATATAGTAACGAATCCATCCTACTACGGATGGAAAACCAGTGAATGGATTCAACAAATACAAACCCAATTACAAAATACACCCACATTCACGAAAAGTACAATACAATTGGATTCCAATTTGACATTTAAAATTATAAATGATTCTTCCTCATCAGGATATTATTTGATGAGTTTCTATGATCCAGTAAATTATCCACAAAATACGATACAAAAAAAATCATTAGTATGGGATTCTAGTGGACAACAAAACGTATGGTATCAATATTTACATATTCCCAATCCATCCGAAATTATCATATCGGATACATTATTTACTCCATTACCCTATTCAACTAACCTACTTTTAAATAAAGAAAAAGAAATAAATATATCGGGTAATTTTCAAGCAAACCCCACACAAGTAACACAATTTAATAACACAATACATACTCTTCCAATATTGTTTGGTTACGAATACCACGACTACTCATTGTTTCAAATAAGGTCCAATACCTTTCATGGAAATTTTTATAATTATAGCACAGTATATCCAAATATAACAATATATACATCACAAATATCCTTACAATTACAATTGTATGTGAGCCAAATACATACAGAAAATCCACTCCGACCAATAAGTCAAAGCAATTATACATATACAGACACCAGTAACAGTCAAAATTCTATATACACATTCAACATAAACTTTCAGGAATTAACCACGGGTCCCACAAACCAATATTCCTATTACAGTATCATACAATCCATCAATCAATCCATCACAAAATCCAATATTTTTACTACCGATTCTAGACTATGGATCATAGATGAATCCAGTCAAACTGATGTGACCGATATTGCTAGTATCAATGATATTGGAACATATAGGTTTGTATTTACTTTGAAACCACAACGTAAAAACATATTCAAATTTTTCAATATCAAAAATCAATCCAATATTAAATATATGATCCAATTACAAGACCCACTATGGACAAATCAAATCAATGGTTTCCGATTCTTACAAATGAATAATGAATTAAGTAATATCATATCCGAAACTTCAGCAGTAACCAATACCATATTTTTCACATCTTCACCTACCATTAGTTTTATTTGTATAAATCCTGGATTCATACACAAAGGGAATGATATATCTTTTACCATAACACCACCGAATGATAATGGATATACATATACACAATATTTGGATATAATAAATACCGCATTTCAATCAACAAATTTGACACAATGGGGACTCTATGGAAATGTGAACAATCAATCAGCTAATTTTTATGCCAACATAAATTTCAATATTCTTCATACCATACCTCAAATGGACATTATGAATAATCCGAATTTTAGTATAGATTTTTCAGGTTCAATTTTTGCCACATTTACCGATACAAAGAATCCATGGTTCATAGAAAGTTCAGGAAATCAATATACCATTAGTTCGGTAAACATACCAGGAATATTTACAATAGATAATACAAATAATTCCATACATATCAAAGGAAAGGGGATAAATCAAGATATTTCATCCGTATTTTTTATACCAACTGACAATTCATACAATACTTACCATGAAAATGAAACAAATATTTTTACAATTACTGATTTAATAAACACAATAAATACCAATGTATTTGGAAAACAATCCCAAGACAACATAACAATGTATGGGTCATACATGTATTATAATCCAGTACAACAAACAATCAGTATGATCGTAAAAATACAATCAGTATTGACCAACAAAGACTATAAGATTGTATTATCAGATTCGGATATATCAAAAAATAGCTGGCAAACATATTTACATATACCCGATACTTCGTACAATATATCTGATCTGTCTGTAAATATTCAACCATTCAGTACATATAGTACATATAGTACATTATCGGGTAACAAAATGGTAGTAGAAAAACAAATGTTTATTACCCAAGAAAACAATTATTTTACATTGAAACCTACCCCCGACCCATCAGGTGGTGTATATATAAATACCAATGATGTATGTAATAATTCGGTAAATGATATAATCATACGTCTTTCAAATCTAAAGACGAATACATTTTATAGTATCAATGATGTTGTTAATGAAATCAACTACCAATTTACGAATTATACCAATTATTATGGATTGGTAACTCATGGTTCATGTATTTATTTGGATCCATCCACCAATCAAACCATATTACGTTTGAATATCAATACCATTTATACCACCCGAGATTATGTATTGGATTTTTTTGACCCGGTAACTTACACAAAATGTACTTATGGAAATACCTCCAGTATTCAAGCAGTAAAATGGGACACAACATTGGGCTGGTTGTTGGGTTTTCATAACCAGGCAAACTATCTATTAACCACAGCGAATGTTTCATTGGATATCAATACCAATACCACCTACTATGGACAGTTTCCTAGAAATTCTTATACGTACGATACGTCCACAAATGTGGCAACTCTTCGTGGAGATACCATTGTGAATGTAACTCCTTACAATTCCTTATTCTTGTTATTGGATGATTATACACAAAGTCATATCAATGATGGATTAGTAACGGTTACACAATCGTCTTTGGATATTCCCTTGGCTTCGTATGCTGTACGAAATTCTTCCTTATTACAATGTGAATTAAATTCATCGCAAACGTTTATTCAAAATAGTCAAGACCAAGTCACACGAAACAATATGACAAGTAAACAAATTTACTCGGTAAATCAATTATTAAATACAAATAATTCTATTTTATTAGACCCATATAAAACGAGTCTAGGACCAAATACCCAAGATATATTTGCGATCATTCCACTAAAATTACCAGCATTTGGACAGTCTTTCATAGAATTTGGTGGAACATTACAAAATCAGGATCGTATTTATTTTGGACCAGTCAATTTGAAACGTATCAATGTACGTTTATTAACTGACAAAGGAACGATTATCAATTTAAACAATGCGGATTGGTCTATAGGAATAAACGTGGACCAATTATACAATGTTGGTACCCAAGGTTCCAGTAAGCCCTAAAACTATCGGAACCTACGGTTCCGGTAAAACCTCCCTTTTGTAACGAGGACACCACCACTACGTGGCGGCGCCCTCCTAAGGTTTCTTACAAAGATTCTTAGTAAACCGTTCTACTTACGAGCTTTGCTCGTAAGCAGAATGGTCCACAACAGATTATCTTTGCCGCCTTTGGCGGTAAAGATAATCGGGAGTTAATTAGTTGTATAGGATCTTATACAACCAATTTCATATTTCCTACCTAGAAGGTTTTTAAGGAAACCTTAGGAGGGCGCCGCCACGTAGTGGTGGTGTCCTCGTTACAAAAGGGAGGTTTTACCGGAACCGTAGGTTCCGATAGTTTAAAGAAGGTTTGAAGCTTGACTATTACCTGCACCTGCTGCCGCACTATAACCATTGTTATATATTGGTGCCAACTCAGTACCTGCAGTATCAACGCCACCGGTTTCTTGGAGACGAATCAAAAGAGGAGCGGTTACTACGCGTTGTAATAGAGTAGTTGTGACCGTTCTAGCAGTAGTAGTAGTAGCCGTTAAAGATTGGCCTTGATTATCTACTGCTCTATTGACGGTAGTACCACTATTATCAATAAAGTTAGCACTTTGACCAGCGCCAATTGATTGATTTACATTATTAAGAGGAGAAGTAAATGCTTCAGTATCAATATTCAATTTCAAGGTAATTTGGAATCCACTACTAGGAATGAAAAACAAATCATTAGGATAGAAACCATCCGTAACACCGAAATCAATATTATCATGTTGATCAGATGCCCAATAAGGACTGAGGGAACCACGATTGTTGAAAGGATTGGCATCTACGGCATTACGCAAGAGTTTGGTAATACCTGAAACCGTCAAGGAACCAGCCAAATTGGTAATATATGCACCGGAAATATCACCTCCAGGCATGGTATCCGCAAAATTCAAACCAGCAGCTTTTTCATCTGGACTAACATTAAGAGCATTGTGATTTGCAATAGTACCATCAGTGGTACCCGCCGTATTTGTATAAGTATTAGACTTTAACAAATTGACAAATTGTGCAGCTTGGAATGTTCCAGTTTGGTTGGTTTGAGTGGTTGAAAAGGTGAGTTCACCGGTAAATAACGTACCAAAACCCCATTCAGAACCCATAGGGAAGTTACCATTGGCAAATCCAAAGTATTGGGCAACATAACTGTTGAAATCAGAATAAATGGTGGAAAAGTTTCCAACAGAAACAATTTGATTGACATTACCAACCGCCGCAACAAAATCTTCAGCCGTAAGAACCAAGGAATCCGTTTTCAACACATTGGCAGAAATATCATAATACACGCGAGAAGCATTTTGATCAACCACACCCAAATGTTTAACAATACCAATTCTTGCATTAAACAATGAACAAGGAATTAATACTTCTAAAGCACCTGTAACGTCGTATTGGGCAATCATTGTTTCGGGTAGACGAGTAATATTTTCAAAAGTTTGGGTAGTATAGAACCCACCGTAGGCCTGAATCGCATAGACAGTACCAGTAACTGCACCCTGATTGTTTCCTCCAAACAAAGGAAGATTATTTACAGTAAGAGCCGAGTTACTTGCGGCATTTGTACCCTGAGGTAAGAGCGTAAACCCACCAGTATAGTCATTAGGAGTAGCCATCTAAAAAACAATAGAATGTATATACTATTAAAATATATAATTTGAATTATTTTTTCAGAAATAACATCCGCCTTGGTCAGAGGGCTTTTGCTGCTATTGCTGCTATTGCGAAGCAGCAAAAGCCTAGCCTCCAACAACTAAATCCATAGATGACCAAGAGGTTGAAGACCACGCTTCACAAAGGTCTTCTGACCGTAGGTCATCGGAGGATTTTGGGGTCTGATGCCTTCACTACGTTCTCGGCAACGTCCCTTGTCCTACGATCTTCTTCCGCCTTACAGGCGTACGAAGATTCGTCTAATCATACATACATTTGAAAGTAAGACATAAAGAAAAATTAGCATTGTTCATGTTTAAAATACGACCATGGTCATCTAAAATTTGAATATGTAACCGTTGTATGTCCACAGGTCCGAAATATTTACGTGGTTCTAAATGTTGTGACAATTGATTTTCCATCAAAATATTGAAATATTGTCCATTGACTGGAATTCTCGCCAAAATATTGTTGTTCAAAATATACCGATTAAACGCACCCATAAAATTATTATTCACACAATTATTAAAATCATTCACGACTAAATATAAATAACGAACCGAAGCCGGATCAGGTAAAGTATCGGATATATAATGAGTAAAACCGGAATATTGTGGACGAATAAATCCTAAATTCCATCCAATTTTGGAAGTAATATTGACTAAATCAGAACGTCCGTGTATATCTAATGTAAAATCCATATCAACTGATATAATATTTTTTGACCACGTATAACCCGTCTGATCTACACATTGTAACATAATTTTTCCACTACCAGAACCACTGTCATTCAAATCCAAGAAAAATTGCACACAATTAAAAATTCCGGAAGAATCTAAATGACTAAAGAGTAATGATTGATCCACAGGACTTCTAATACATAATTGTGAATTTAAATATCCAATTAAATCAGTTGCAGCATAATTGCCATCAGGTATCACAATTGTTCTCAAAATCGTCATAGAAATATCTTGGGTAGGAGTTTCATAGAACCTACAAAAAATATTCAAAAAATTGTTACCATATGATGCAGATGTACTATAAAAAGTAACCGGAAATTCATAGGCAGAAACTTGCATACTCACCACTTTGCGAATACGTTCAGGTAAATTAAACATAAAATCGGAACTTTGTGTGGAATACAAATTATCACGAAAACGAGTGTCAATATTCAGACATTTGGTAATCACAGGAGTATGTATGGGATTGATTTTGCCAGGATTAAATTCGTTTTGCATCACCATACTGAATTTGACATCAGATTTGTCAATAATTTCTCGTTTGGCTCTATCATACTCAGGAATTCCTTGTTCATAATGACGTGTGAATGCCATCGTACGTGATTCATGTAAATAATCCAATGGTAATTCTTCCGAAACATCATCGGGTAACATATACGTTAATAAATCACATGCATTTTGTAAAAATACATTCAATTGACAAACCAATATAGGATTTGCACCTGCACTACAATTCAAAATACGTTCACGAAATTCATTTTTTTTTACTAAAACATCTTCCGAAGTAAATTTACCATGAGCAGGTAATTGAAACAATCTTTGTAAATCTACCATAGAATAATGTTGTATGTCAAAATCATATTCTATGGGTTTAATTTGCAAAGATTTGGACATGGAATACTATACAAAATATAATATAGTAACATATCTCCAAACTTCTCCGGTGACCGAAGGTCACCTACTAAGTTAGTTGTATTAGGTGGGCGAAGGCATTCTAGCAAGGGACTATACGGCACGGAAGCCTCTTCACTACTAGACCCCAATGTGGACGTTCGTAGAACGGTAGCATTGGGGGATGATGCCGTGAACGTAGTGGAGGCATCAACTCTGAAGGTTAACGGGTACCGGCTGGAACTACCGTAAAATCGGATTTAATTTTTTCATTATCTGGTTTACCTTGAACAATAAATTGTGGTAAAGACTGTAAGAAAGCCATTTTCGCAGGGTCAAATCCTACACCAAAATCCGGCAAACCATACAAATATACATAATAACTAAATATAGGAGCCATAGTAAAGGTTTGTGTAGCAGTAAATTGACCGGATACATTATCGGCAGTGTGTTGTGTATTTTTTTCTGATAAAATTTCACGGATACGTTTGTTCAAAAGAGCGACTTTGATTTCATTATAAGCATAACTCGTATAAATAGCACCAACGTTCATAGAACCAGTCAATGAATTCTCCGCAATTTGAATAAATAATTGTAAATTAGGGTCAGCAATTTGAATACTTTTCAATTGTGTTAAAATTTTGATATATTTGGTATAATTGTTAGGAATAGACTCAAATGATTTGTTGGCTAATAATGAAGTATAGGAATTAAAAATATCATTTAATGCAGTCAATTGTTCAGCGGTAATTGTATCGGTCAACGATTTTGTAATCGTTTTTTTACTTACAACATGTTTGGAATTTTTAAAATTAAATAAATTTTTTCTGAATTTTATCATTAAACAATCCCTTCATAAGATTTCGTGTGAAAAATGTTACCACAATGATCCATGATGGTAAATATATTCGTTTCTAAATCATAAGATTGAAAAGAAAAACATTTAACATTACCACCATAATATTGATGAGTGGTAACAAATGCATTATGAATACTCGTCTCTGTAGAAAAATAATACATATAACTCGCAAAAGTACTCGTAAACACATCTCCTCCAGGTGGTATAATCGTATGACTTTTAATTGGACGACTATTCCACATATTGGTTAACAAATATTGAAAAACATCATCCAAATTCGCCATAGTCAAATTTAATTGTTCAGGTGTACCCGCATAAATAATCGTATTTAAACAAGCATCAGTAGGTAAACCACCCGAAGAATCCAACCCACCAAGACCAGCCAATTCAGAATAATATGACAACGCTAATATACCGGTAGGATCCGGATTGATAGTTGCAGAAATCGGCACAGAAGGTGGTGGAGCAACGTCTAAAATCGCCGTAATAAAATAACCCAAAGGATATTTGACATTGTAATCCATCAAATGATCATAGATATTCACAGCATATCCCATTTCATAAATAGATTGTTTTATTGGAGTAACAATCGGCACTACACCAGGTGCAATATCAACAACAGAACCACTACTATCTGGAATTAATAAAATAGGAGGTACCTGAATATGCGTTTGATCAAACAATTCCAAGGATTTCTTTAAAAACAACAATTTTTTGGGATCAAATCCCACACCGAATTCAGGCAAACCATACAAATAAATATAATAACTATAAAATTTAGATAATTTAAAAGTTTGTTGTACAGTAAATTGCCCTGAAATAGTATCTTTATCTGCGACCACATTTTTATTGTTTTTATTGTTCAAAATATCATCAATCTGATTGTTTAACAATAATATTTGCAATTCATTGTACATGGAATTTTCATAAATACTAACTACATTCATACAACCTATGAGTGTTTTTTCAACAATATTTAATAGCAATGTTAAGGTAGTATTACATATAGGTATTGTTTTTAAATCAACAATTAAATCCATATATTGCTCATAATTAGAGGGAATTTTATCATAACTACGCGAAGCTAACATCACTGAATACATGTCGTGTATTTGTTGAATGATATTATGCTGTCCCTCAGACAAGGGAATACATGATTTAATATTAAAAATAACATCTCCACCTCCACCTCCACCTCCACCTACACCTCCACCTACTCCTCCACCTCCACCTACTCCTCCACCTCCACCTACTCCT
>TBL_comb47_HYPODRAFT_10005339_pt1 | contig 14349 bp, 19 predicted proteins | sample TroBogypolimnion_40_FD_10682 | JGI IMG/M metagenome (IMG submission 10682)
TTATACATGATAAAGTTGAATTTAGTATTAAATATGAAGCTAAATATGATTTTAAAGTAGAAATAACCGACGAATATTTATATCATGTAACTCCTGATTTAGCATATAAAAAAATATTACGAAATGGATTGACTCCAAAAAATAAAGCAAAATTAGCACCACATCCGGAACGCGTATATTTCCTATATCCAACGACTACCACTGGATATGAAGATGTTGCAAATAGTTTATATGATAAATTACCAGAAAAAACTAAGAATTTAGTACATACATATTATTTATTACGAATTGATATGAAACAACTAAAACAATTTAATTTTTATGTAGATCCAAATTTTACCGAAGCAAATGGAGCAGTATGGACATATGAAAATATACCACCTGCATATATACATTTAGAATATAAAATTCCTGTTGGAGATGGACTTGTATGGTCAAATATATAAAATATGGAAGAAAACAATAGTTGGTTTGAAAAGTATGATAAAGAACTACATATAAAAGCAGAAGGAATTAGAAAATTATATCCAAGAATAGGAAGATATGATGATAATTATCTATTAATCCATTCATTATTTTTATAAAAATTTGTTAAAATTATAAATTTATTTATAAATATATACTTTAATTGTAGAATTAATCAAATTTATTTTGAAAATATTTAAACTTTTTTCATAAAAAATTTAATTGCTATATATTTATTATTATATAATAATATTTTTATAAATGAAGTCATTAAAAATAAGATTAAAATTAGATAAACACCAACAATTGATACTGAATACTCTATCGAATGAACATAGACTTTTGTATAATCATTTACTGAATTATACAAAAGAAAATGGTACTGATTTTAAAGACTTAAATGAAACTTATAAAAATTATAGGAATAATAATAAATTAACTATTAATTCTAAATCAGCCCAAAATACTTGTCGCACATTTATTGACAATATAAAAAGTTATTATAGTTTAAGAAAAAGAGATAAAACTGCTAAATTTCCATATAAATTTAAATCCTGGAAATATTTTACATCATTTTGGTTGGATTGGAATAATGGATTTGGTGGATTTAAAATTAAAGATAATGTTATTAGTGTAAGTTTAAATTCTTGTAAAAACAAATTAAATATAAATATTCCTGATAATCTATTACAAAATTTTGGAATTAATGAAGATACAATTAAGGTGATAGTATTTAAACAAAATTTAAAAGGCGATTATTATATTAATATTGTATATTCAGAAAAGTCATCTAATACTAAATCAAATATAGATAATTACTTATCAATTGATTTAGGAATGTCTAATATAGCAACATGTTATTCAAATGTTATAGATCCATTTGCTATACAAAACAATAAATTTGATAAGTTAGAAAGAACTGAAAATATATTACAAAGTATTAGAGATAAGAAAAAGAAAAATAGTAAACAATATAAAAAGATACAAAGAAAATTCAATCAAAATCAAACTAAAAGAACCAATAAATTAAAGGATTATCAACATAAACTTTCTAAAAAGATCATTGAAATATGTAAAGATAATAATATTGGTACTCTAATAGTTGGAGATATTCAAACTAAAAAAGTTATAAGAAAAGAAAATATGACACTTAAATCAACTTCCAAAAACTTTGGATTAAGTAGATTTAAAACATTCTTAGAATACAAAGCAAAGAATGAAAATATGATTTTTATCAAAGTAAATGAAGCATACACGTCTCAAATTAATAGTCTAACAGGAATGAGATCATTTAAAGAGATCAAACTAAGTCAAAGATTAGTAAAACTAAATGAAGACATTGAAATTGATAGAGATTTAAATTCAGCTATAAACATAGCAAAAAGAACTAAGGGAGAATGCTATCCCCAATTTGAAACTATTAATAATAGATTTCATAAAATGTATATGAATCAATTTAGTAAATTAATTTGTATATGAAAATATTTATAAAATTTATAATTAATTTATAGATTTTTATAAGTTTTTAGTAGCATTTAAAGAAATAGCATTATCAATATATACTAAAATACCAGATGAACATAAACAATATTTTCCATCATTTTCTATACATAGAATAGATTTACATGAATTGCAAGATTTTGATTTTTATGAAGATCCAGATCAAGAATTTGGAGATTTAGTTGTATGGACTTATAAAAATATACCACCTGTATATATTGAAAGAATTGGAATTATATTAAATGGACAATAGAAAATACTTAGATATGTTATCTCAAATGGATAACATCGTTACCAAAACAAATAACTATCTTATAGTAGATGGTACAAATACATTTATGAGATCAGCAGCTGCTAATCCTACTATAAGTGATGCTGGTCAAGCAATCGGAGCTTTATCAGGTACATTACTATCAATAGGATATGCAATAAAAACATTAAAAATATCAGATGTTATAGTTGTATTTGATGGTAAGAATACTAAAAAAACAAGAACTGATATATATTCTTTATATAAAGCTAATAGAACAAAAAAGAAACAAATAATAAGAAATGATTTAATTACTTCCATAGAAGAAGATACTGAAGCTTTAAAATGGCAAATGACTAAATTAATTGAATATTTAAAATTATTACCAATTAAAATTATATTAGCAGATTATTTCGAAGCAGATGATATTATAGCTTATATAGTTAATAATTATTTTAAAGAAAGAACTGGTTATATAATGTCATCAGATAAAGACTTTTATCAATTAATAAATGATAATATAAAAGTATGGTCACCAACTAAAAAAAGAATCTTTTCTAAAGAAACTATTAAAGAAGATTTCTTTATGGAAGCACATAACTTCATATTATTTAAAGTATTAACCGGAGATACTTCCGATAATATACCAGGCGTATCTGGATTAGGATTGAAAACTTTAATAAAATATTTTCCATTTCTACAAGAAAATTTAATATTTATCTTAGAAGATATTTTTAAATATTGTGAAATAAAGATAAAAGAAAAATCAAAATATAATATTTATCAAAAAGTATTAGACTTTAAAGATCAACTATTAATTAACTATAAACTAATTCAATTACAGAATATTGAAATGAATAGTAATGTTAAAATAGTTATTGATAATAGTATAAGTAAAGAACCATATAGATTAAATAAATTACAATTACTAACATATATAATAGAAGATCAATTAACCAATTCAATAAAAAATCCAGATAAATGGATTCATGATTGTTGGCATTCAATTGATTGGAATATACAACGACAGAATATAAGTAAATAAAACTAATATACCTAAAACAGTTACATGACAGTAGAAGTAAATAAATTAAGTGATTTTGGTAATCAATTTCAATTAAAACTAATAGCCAGTTTATTAACAGTAAAACCATTTATACAACGTATACATGATATATTAGATAAAGAATATTTCGAATCTGAATCTAATCAATTTATTATTGATGCTATTAAAAGATATTATTTAAAATATAAAACCTCTCCAAGCTTAGATATACTTCTAGTATTAGTACAACAAAGAATAACAGACGATGTTACAAAAATGTCCATTGTTGATACATTAACAAAAGTTAAAAAATATTTTACTTCCAAAGATTTAGAATTTGTACAAGATGAAACATTAAAGTTTTGTCAAAATAAAACACTTAAAAATGCAATTCTAGAATCAGTTGAAATGTTACCGTATGGCAATTATGATAATATAAAAGCTATATTAGATAAAGCATTTAAAGCAGGATATGAAAAAGATATAGGTCATGAATATTTACAGGAAATTAGAGAAAGATATGAAGAAGCTGTAAGAAATCCAATACCTACCGATTGGAATTTAATTAATGATTTATTAGATGGTGGATTAGGAGCTGGTGATTTAGGAATTGTTGTTGCGCCGGCTGGAGTTGGGAAGTCGTGGTTATTGACTGCAATAGGAGCACATGCTTTAAAACTAGGTAAAACAGTAGCACATTATACATTAGAATTAAGTGAAGAATATACTGGCAGAAGATATGATGCTGTATTAACTAAAATACCATTTAGAGATTTAAAATTTCATATAGATGAAGTAGAACATAAATGCAAAAATTTAAAAGGTAATTTATTTATAAAAGAATATAATTTAAGAGCAGCAACGACATTTACAATACAAACACATTGTGAAGATATATATCAATTAACAGGCAAACGTCCAGATTTAATAGTAATCGATTATGCTGATAGATTGAAAAGTATGACATCAGATAAAAATACTAGAGCCGATAAAGTATTTGGTAATTTATATGATGAAATAAAAGCATTAGCAAAAGAATTACAAATCCCCGTGTGGAGCGCAAGTCAAAGTAACCGCAGTTCTGTGAGAGAGGAAATAGTACGTGGAGACACAATAGCAGATTCATTTGAAAAACTTATGGTTGCAGATTTTGTCATGTCATTATCAAGACAAGATACTGATAAGATATCTAATACTGGTAGAATACATGTTATTAAAAATAGATATGGTCCTGATGGAATAACATTTCCAGCATCTATTAATACTGATTTTGGATATATACAAATACATGAAGCTTCTACATTAGAAGGTAAAGAAACAAAAGATAAGATGGGTACTGAAGGTACTGTTGTAAAACAATATTTAAAGAATAGATTAAAAGATTTTAGTAATTTAAATGACAATAAATCAAATGAAGAATGATATAACAGAATTAACTAATTATTCTGGTATTACTATTATTCAATTACAGGAATTTATAAATAATATACAGGATAAAAATAATAAAATATTTATAAATAATGTACGACAAGAACATATAAGACCAGTACAATTTATATATATAAATGATGAAAATGATTTAATAATAGAGATATGACAGAAGATGACAGTTCAACATGGATAGAAGAAATGGAACCAGAAATACCAGAATTAGATATTGATTCATTGCAACAATGGATTTCTACTAAAGATTATTTACCGAAATGGGGTGGTAAAGGTAATGTTTATGGATATTATTTATGTGCAGTAACAGAAGAATTTACAGATGGATTACATGATATATTTTATGAAATGAAATTATGTTATTGGAATGATTGCGCTAATAAATTTCAATATGGAAATGCTTTTGTAGATGTCAAATATTGGTTACCATTACCACAATTACCAACTAAATAATAAAAACATATGAGATATTTTACAAGTGATATACATTTTGATGATCCAAGATTAAATTTGTATAGTAGAGATTTAGTATTTAAATCTGCTGAAGAATGTGATAACAATTACATTAAAAATTGGAATGCTTTAATAACAGATAAAGATACAGTATTTGTTATTGGTGATGTTGCTATGACATTAAAAGGCTTAGAAAAAGTTAAACAGTTAAAAGGTAAAAAAATACTTATCAAAGGTAATTATGATGAAAAAGAAACATCTAAATATGATGTATCTGATGAATTATTATTACAATATTTTGATAAAGTAATTACTAGTGGTTATATAACTATTAATAATGAAAAAGTATTTTTAAATCATTATCCTATTAATGGAAGTGATAAATATTTTAATTTAGTTGGACATATACATGGACTATGGAAAGTACAACGTAATATGATTAATGTTAGTATGGATTGTTGGCATTTCACACCAATATCAGAAGATGTAATAATTTTTACTATGAATGCTATTAGAAAATATTATGACCAAAATGTATTTTCTGGCGAACTGGAATGTAATTTAAAATTTAAGAAATAATGGTTTATATAAATAAAGAAGAACTTGATAAGTTTTCATGTATACTTTATCGAAATTGTTTAATCAATAAAATGTCAGAATTGAAGCATCGTTCAACATATAGAACTACAGAACCATTTGAATTTATGAATAAATTATTTGATGAAGAATTATATTTAACTAAAAATTTATTAGTTTCTGAATTAATTGATTTAGATACATTATATAATACATTAAAATTAGAATAAATGAAAGTAACATTAATAACTCCGGATTCATCTCAAAAATTTAATAAAGATGTACCTTGTATATTTTTAGCTGGTCCATTAGGTGGAACAAGAGATTGGAGAAATGAAGTAAAAGAATATTTTAAAAATCAAGAAGGAGAAGAATTAGTAATATTTAGTCCAGAAAATAAACATTTTAAAGATTTAGAAATACAAGCAGATTGGGAAACTAAATATTTAAATTATGCTTATAAGAATGGATTAATTGCTTTTTATTGTTCAAATCAAACTAAATATGATTCTAAAAGAGGATATGCTAGAACAACAAGATTTGAATTGGGAGAATGGATAGTAAAATATACATTTGGTAATAAAGATAAAAAGAATTTAATAACCATTGGAATTGAATCTGAATTTGAAGGTAAAGAATATATAATTCATAGATTAATCAATAATTATAATATTGCTGATGATACTATATTAGATAATATAGAAGATTTTTGTGAAATTATATATGAAAAATTATTTTAATATGACAGACGATAAAATTAAAGAATATTTAAATTTAGGTGGTAAATTATTTATTGTTACTAATTTACAAACAATAAGAGATGGAGGGACAATAGAAATTAATACTACCGATATTACTTATTATATGAGTAATGATAGTAAATATTTTTATACTATATATCCTTTAAATGAAAGTAATTTAGTAACAAATAAATTAGAAATAAATTTTTTGATTTCTAGGATAAGTGAATATTTAATTAAACAATATGATAGCCTAGATAAATATCATTTAAAATTTACAAGATTTCTAGATCAAAATATTAATTAAATAAAATAATATGAAACCTATATATACTAAAGAACAAGTATACCAAAATACATTAGACTACTTTAATGGTGATGAACTAGCCACATCGGTCTATACTTCAAAATACTGTTTAAGAAATAAAAATGGAGAATTCTTAGAACAATCTCCAAATGACACTATAAATAGATTAACAGATGAATTTTATAGAATAGAATCAGGATATACTAATGGTATGTCTAGAGAAGAAATATATAATTTATTAGATCATTTTAAATACTTTATTCCTGGTGGTTCTCCTCTATATGGTATAGGAAATAATGAAACAGTAATATCATTAGGTAATTGTTTTGTTATAGGAAATGATTATGATAGTTATGGTGGTATATTCCAGACAGATCAAGAACAAGCTCAACTAATGAAACGTAGAGGTGGAGTTGGACATGATATTTCTCATCTTAGACCAAATGGTGCTGGAGTATCTAATAGTGCAGGTGCTTCATCTGGAGTAGTAAGTTTTATGCATAGATTTTCAAATACTACCAGAGAAGTAGCTCAGGAAGGTAGGAGAGGGGCTTTAATGCTTAGTATTTCTGTTAATCATACTGATATACAAGATTTCATAAAAGCTAAAGAAGATTTAACTAAGATTACAGGTGCTAATATATCAGTAAAGTTACCAGATGAATTCATTAATGCAGCTATTAATGATGAAGATTATATATTGCGATATCCAGTCGATTTTAAGGCAGATTTGATGAAATCTGATGTAATTCCGTTAATAAAAGACCTAAAATATGACGAATTAGTTACCATTTCAAAAGAGGATCATATTTATATCAAAAAAGTTAAAGCCAAGAAAATATGGGATATGATAATGCAAATGGCTTGGAAGAATGCCGAACCTGGAATATTATTTTGGGATACTGTAATTAGAGAGAGCCCAAATGATATTTATAAACAATATAATACGATAAGCACTAATCCATGTCAGCCAGGATTTGCTATGTTACGAACTAAAAATGGATATACAACTATAGATGAGATTAATATAGGAGATAAAATATGGTCATTAGATGGATACACTACTGTCATTAATAAACAATCGTCTGGAATACAATCTGTATATAAATATCATATTCAGACAGATACTAATGATATACTTCCTAGATTTATTGGTACTAAAGAACATAAGATAGTCCAATATGGTAAAAAAATAGAAATAGATAAAGCAACACATATTGATTGCTTTATACAAAATGATAAAACTCAAACATTTCCAATTATAGGAAATGAATATATGGGTCAATTTGAAGTATGGGATTTAACTGTTAATAATTATTCACATACATATTGGACAGAATGGTGTAATGTAAGCAACTGTGGCGAGCAACCAATGTCAAATAAAGAAACTTGCCGCCTAGGTTCCATTAACTTATATTCTTTTATTACAGATCCATTTACTCCAGATGCTGAATTTGATTGGGGAACATTTAGTATAGTATGTAAGAAATCACATACATTAATGGATGATATAAATGATTTAGAAGTAGAAAAGATTAATGATATTTTAGATAAAATTAATTCTGATAAAGAACCAGAACATATAAAACAAGTAGAATATAAATTATGGGAAGATATTAAAAAAGTATTATTAGATACTAGAAGAGTAGGTCTTTCTGTAATAGGTTGGGCGGATATGTTTGCCGCATTAAATATTAAATATGATAGTGATGAAGCATTACGATTAGCTAATGAAATCAATTCCTTTGTAGCTATACAAGTATATGAAAATACTATTGATTTAGCTAAAGAAAGAGGAAAATTTATAAATTGCGATCCTAATTTAGAATTACAATTTGAATCTCCATATTTAGAAAGAATATATAATCTATTATCTCCAGAATATCAAAGTAAATGGAAAACATGGGGTAGAAGAAATATAGCAATTACTACGGCTCCACCAAGCGGAAGTATTAGTATTTTAGCACAAATATCATCTGGTATTGAGCCAGTGTTTATGATCTCTTATAAAAGAAGAAGGAAAGTAGATAAGAATCATCCAAGAGTTACTTTTATAGATGATTTAGGAGATTGCTGGGAAGAATATAATGTATTTCATCCAAAATTTATCGATTGGTATATTAATACATGGATTAATCCAATAACAGGAAAACAATCTTATCGAGAAGGACTTTTAGAATTATCAACAATGAGCCAAGAAGGAATAAATGAAATAATTAAAACATCTCCTTATTATAATTCTACTGCTAATGATATTAATCCATTACAGAAAGTTAAATTTCAAGGAGCTTGTCAAAAATACATTTGTTCCGCAATAAGTGTAACTCATAATCTACCAAAAACAGCAACAGTAGAACAAGTATCTGATATCTATCTTAATGCTTGGAAAGAAGGATGTAAAGGATGTACCATATATAGAGAAGGTTCTAGATCTGGAGTACTTGTTGCACATGATGAAAAGAAAGAAGATAATGCATTTATAGAACATCATGCACCTAAAAGACCAAAAGTATTACCTGCAGATTATCATATCATAACAGCTAATGGAATTAAATATGCAGTTATAGTAGGATTATTAGAAGATAAACCTTATGAAATATTTGCTTTTACTCCTCCACCAATGATAAAAAATACTAAAGGTACTACCACTAAAGTAAAGAAAGGACAATATAAATTTGTTAATGGTGAATTTGAAATAGATAATATACAGTTAGCAGCTAATGCTATAGAAGAAAGAGCATTTACATTATCAGCTTCTATGCTATTAAGACATGGTGCTCCTTTAAATCATGTAATACATATATTAGCTAAAATAGATGATAATATAACTTCATTTAGTTCAGCAGTTAGAAGAACTTTAACTAAATATATTAAGAATGAAGATTTAGAATTACATGAAAAATGTCCTGAGTGTGGAAGTGATTTAGTATTTCAAGATGGATGTGTTAAGTGTTTAAATTGTGGTTTTAGTAAATGTGGATGATATGCAAAATAAAAATTGGTATATAGATAAAATCCAAGGATTTAAAGAATTACTTCCTGGATGGGATACTTATAATGCAGATGCTATTAGTCCTATAGCAATAACAATTGCATTAGATTTAATTGAATTTTTTAATGGTTACATTTCACATAAAATAAATATTCATATATTTCCAATGTGTAATGGAGGAATACAATTTGAATTTGACAAATCAAAATTATATTCTGAATTAGAAATTAATCCAGAGGGTAAAATACAGTTTATCATGTATGATAAAAATGGAGATAAAATTATAAAATGATTATTAATTCTTGAAAATTCTATAATATATATTTAAAAATTTAAGTTAATTACATCAATTACATAACAAAATCAATCTTAGGAGGATTTAAATTATGACAGAACTAACATTAGCAAATAAATGCTTAGACGATGCATTTGAAGTTTTATACAAAAACTTTTTTGATCTAAGGACAAATTTTACTCCAATTACAAAAGAATTGGACTATCCTGTTGACATATATGAAAAAAATAATAATTTAATTTTTGACATGGCTGTAGTAGGATTAAATGAAGATGATATTGATATTAAAATAGAACACGGAAACATGTTAAGAGTATCATATCTAACTAAAGAATCTCATGAAGATTCAACTATTAAATATTTACATAAATCCATTGCCAGACGAAAGTTTAATTTAGGATGGAAGATTAGTAGTAAATATGATCTAACTAAACTAGCCGCTTCTATGAATAAAGGATTATTAACAATAACTATTCCTTTTTCTAAAGAAGCCGAACCAATCAAAATAAATATAAATAAATAATTACAATAACAATTAATTAGTAATTGATGTAATTAACTTAAATTTTTAAATTATATAAGAAATGCAACAATATTTAGAGTTACTAGATAACATTCTAACCAATGGGGTTAGAAAAGAAAGTGGAAGAGAAAATATGCCAGATACACTTGGTATATCACATGCTACTATACAAATGGATTTACAAAAAGGATTTCCATTACTTACTACAAAGAAAATGTATTGGAAAGGAATTGTACATGAACTATTGTGGTTTATGTCCGGAAATACTAACATAAAATATTTAGTAGATAATAATGTTAATATATGGAATGGAGATGCTTATAGATGGTATTTAAAATTTGCTGAAGATAATGGCGGATTAGAACAAAATGATATACTTAAAGATAATCATGATGGAACATTAAGTATGTTTACATATGATGAATTTATTGATAAAATTAAAAATACATCTAATATAGAATTACCTATATATACTTTTACTGAACAATATATAATGAAACATAATGATATGGAATCATATCAATTAGGAGATTTAGGTAAAGTTTATGGATATCAATGGAGGAATCAAAATGGAGTTGATCAATTAAAAGATGTATATGAAGGATTATTATCCAATCCATATTCCAGATATCATATTATAGATGCTTGGAATAAAGCAGATTTCAAAGAGATGGCGTTGCCTCCATGTCACCTGTTATATCAGTTTATTGTAAGACCTTTAAATTTAAATCAAAGAATTGATTATTGGTTTCATACTAATAAACCAAATAGAGATGTAGTAGATGAATTTGATTCATATGATATTAGTAAACAAATTATTGATTTAGATACATGGAAAATTCCTAAATTCTATCTCGATCTTAATATGTATCAGCGTTCATGCGATACATTTTTAGGAGTCCCATTCAATTTAGCTTCTATGTCATTACTATTAACTATAATGGCAAAAGCTACTAATATGCTACCAGGAGTATCTACATGGATAGGTGGAGACACTCATGTATATGTAGATCATTTAGATGCAATACAAGAACAATTAAAGAGAACTCCTACTCAATTACCAACTTTAATTATTAATAAAGATATTAATTCATTTAATGATTTAATTAATTTATCAATTAATGATTTTAAATTGGATAATTATAATCCATTAGACACTATCAAAGCAGAATTATTTTCAGGATTAAAGAAATAAATTATGGAATCAAAAATAAACATTAATGATCAAGAATTGTCATTACAAGCATCATTAATACAAGTAGTAGTAACTAGTTATTTTCAAAATCATTTATTTGAAATGATAAATATAATGAAAATAAATAAAGAATTATATGATATCTTTAATCTAAATTTAGGATTTACTATAGAAATACAATCTATATCATATACAGAAAATGGTATTAATGGTATATTATCATATTGGTTTGGAGATACTCAACATTTAGTAGAATTTAACTTTATGACAAAATTAACAATAACAGAAAAATGAATTTAAAAGAATTAACAGATGTCATTTTTGTATATAAGAATGATAATGAATATGGAAGTAGAATATGTGGTAAAGAACTATTAGGTATAAAGAATCTATTATTAGAAACAGACGAATTTAAAGATGTAGATGAATTAATAATAATGGAACGTCCAATGTATGAAGGAAAAGAAGGTGATAAATCGATAGTAGCTTCTACATATAAATTAAGACCAGATGATAAATTAATAGGTAAATGTTATTTGCATTCAATAATGAATACACCAACTATATATGAACCAACTATTAATTATCATGAAACATTAATTAAAAATAATGCTTGTATAACTCCTATGATATATGATCCTATTAATTTTATACCAAACAAAGATATAGTTATAAGATGGAATCCTGAATATTCTGATGACATTACTAATCATAGTGGTTATTATGGAAGAAAGAAAATACATGATTTATTAGATGATATTCTAGATAATCCAAAAGAATATGAACATAAAGGAATTAAAGGATTAATGATAAGAGGTAAATTTAATATTACAAAAAACATAGAAAAGTAATATGAAGAAAGTATTTTTAGGAGGCACTTGTAATGGTAGTAAATGAAGGGATAAATTAATTCCACATTTAAAAATCAATTATTTTAATCCAGTAGTTCCAGATTGGACTGAAGAAGATTATCGGGAAGAATTAAAACAAAGAGGAATTTGTGATTATTTGTTATATGTAGTAACACCTAAAATATCTTATTTCTATACGATTGCTGAAGTGATTGATGATAGTAACAAACAACCAGAAAAGACAATATTTTGCTTTGTTGATAAAGATGGTAACCAGGAATTTGACAAAGGACAACTTAAATCATTGACTGCTGTAGGTAGAATGGTAGAAGATAATAATGCTATTTGGTGTAAAGATTTAAAAGAAGTAGTTAAATATTTAAATGAAAATATATAATGCCAAACAAGCAATTAAAAACTCTAGCAGAACTTAAAAAACTTAAACCTATCATAAAGAACATTAATTCTGTACATAATGATTTATTAACTATTACAGATAAGATAGCATTATGGATAACTAATAAAGTAGGTACATTTAATTTCGTAATATTTACAATTATATTATGTTTAACACCATTTGCTATACCTGCATTATTACCAATAGTACAATTCATATCATCTGCATTTTTACAATTAACTTTATTACCATTAATTATGATAGGGCAAAATTTACAAGCAAGACATTCGGAAATAGCAGCAGATGGTATTTTTGAATTAACTAAAAAATTAGATCAAGAAATTGATATTATAAAAGATAATCAAGAAAAGATATTACAAATTTTAAGTAAAAAATAATGAAGATTACGATATTTATTAAACCAAGACGAAGTGGCAAATCTAGTTTTGCTAAAATGTTATATTTAAAAAATCCAAATGATAGTTTCATTATCGTACACAATAAATCATTAAAAAAGGATTTATTTGAAGGATGTGATTGTTATTTACAAGATACTATGACATTTCCAAATGATAAAAAAATATGCATAATAGATGAATATATGTTATTTAATCCAACACTGAAATACAACTTATATTCTAAATGTAAGAATTATAACATTGAAGAAGTAATAATATTAACTACATCTAATAAAATGTATGATTTAGATTTAATTTCAAATCTTAAATCTTTACCACATCAAGTTTCTAAATCACATTATCTTGCACAATTAAATAATCATGTTTATCATTTTGAAAATGAATTGGAATTTATAGCTGATTATAATGATGAATTTTTAACAAATAGAGATAGTATTATGTATATTGATAAAGTATATAGACATCATAATGAATTGAAAAGTATGTTAGATACTGAACATTATAATATTGAAATTATGAACAATATTCATATGGATATTTGTGACATACCATATTACAATCAAATACAAGATAATAAAGACCCCAACTTAAATAATATCTTTTATATTTAAAAATAAATTTGGTTATATGTAAAATTTATCCTAATTTTATATCATAATTAAAAATAATGAAAATAGCTATAGTAGGATCTAGAAATATTACTGATTACAATTTATTTAAAGATTATGTCTTATCTATTATTAAAGTAAAAGATATCGATTTAGTAATATCAGGTGGTGCTAGAGGAGTAGATACTTTAGCAGAAAGATTCGCTAAAGAATTTAATATTGAAACTCAAATATTTCCAGCAGATTGGAATAGATATGGTAAAGCTGCCGGACATATACGTAATAAAGAT
>TBL_comb47_HYPODRAFT_10005340_pt1 | contig 14349 bp, 11 predicted proteins | sample TroBogypolimnion_40_FD_10682 | JGI IMG/M metagenome (IMG submission 10682)
GGCTGGTTCCGGGCCAAGTACCTGCTCCTGGTGTTCCTGCTGGCGGGCAGCGCGGTGGGCCTGCAGCTCGCGGGCCTGTTCGACCCCCTCTCCCTGCTGGCCCGGCACCTGGCCCTGGGGCCCTACCCCGCCTTCAACTACGCCGCCAACGCGGCCATGGACGCGGTCTACCGGGCCGACCTGAAGCCGCTCACCGCGGTGGCCGAGGCAGGCTTCGGGGCGCTCAGGAAGACCGTGCTCGCCTTCCAGCAGCCGCATTTCAGCCAGGGCGCCCTGCTCACCGCCCTGCTGCTGGCCATCCTGCTGCTGAACCTCTCCGAGCGCCGGTTCTGGTGCCGCTACCTCTGCCCGCTGGGGGCGCTGCTCGGGCTGCTGGGCCGCCGGGCCCTGCTCCGGCGCGAGACCGCCGAGGGCTGCAACGGCTGCGGCGCCTGCGACCATCAGTGCCAGGGCGGGCTTCCGGCCTCCCGGGAGAACGGCTGGGTCGCCTCCGAATGCCTCTACTGCATGGCCTGCGACGACGCCTGCCCGAAGAACGCCGTGAGCTTCGGCTTCCGGCGCGAACCCGGGGCAGCGGCGCTGGACCTGGGCCGGCGCCGGGTGCTCCTGGCCGGGGGCGCCGGGGTCGCCGCCGTGGCCGTGTCCCGGGCCACCCCGGCCTTCGACGGGGTCCGGGCCGACCCCGAGCTGATCCGCCCGCCCGGCGCCCAGGCCGAGCCGGCGTTCCTGGCCCGCTGCGTGAAGTGCGGCGAGTGCATGAAGGTCTGCACCACCAACGGGCTCCAGCCCACCTTCCTGGAGGCGGGCGTGGAAGGCATCTGGTCGCCCATGCTGGTCCCCGTCCGGGGCTACTGCGAGTTCAACTGCACCCTCTGCGGCCAGGTCTGCCCCACCGGCGCCATCCGCACCCTGACCCCGGCCGAGAAGGCCCAGTGGCGGATCGGCACCGCCATGTTCGACCGGGGCCGCTGCCTGCCCCACGCCCACGCCACCCCCTGCATCGTCTGCGAGGAAGTCTGCCCCACCCCCACCAAGGCCATCTGGTTCGAGGAGGTGACGGTGAAGGACCGGGACGGCCGGGAGGTCACGCTCAAGCAGCCCCACGTGGACCTGAAGCTCTGCATCGGCTGCGGCATCTGCGAAGCCAAGTGCCCCATCGTCGACCGCCCCGCCGTGCGCGTCACCAGCATCGGCGAGACCCGGTCCAGGCAGAACCGGATGCTGCTGGACAATGCGGGCGGGTACGGAAGCTAGCGCGGCACCAGCACCAGCTTGCCGGGCCGGGTCTCGTCGATGGTGTAGATGAAGTGTTTGAGGAAGCTCTGCCCCAGCAGCCCGTCGATGCCCACTTCCGAGGCCGGGACGGCGGAGCCGGCCACCTCGGCGGCCGCCATGGCGCCCACCGCGATCCGGGGCAGCACGATGGAACGGCCCTTCAGCTTCTGGCCGCCGGCCAGGGTCAGGGTGGACTCCTCGCCCAGGCTGCCGGTGAGGCCCAGGGCGCCGATCAGCTCGGCCGGAAGGCAGACCAGCTGGGCCCCGGTGTCCACGATGAAGCAGCACGGCTCGTCCCCGACCATGGCCTCCACAAGCACCAGCCCGTTGTCCTGGGCGGCCTGATGGGCGGCGGCCCACTGGGCCAGCTCCCGGCGGATGCCGCGCACCCGGGCCAGGGCCCCCAGCAGGTCCGGATCGGGCCGCTGGCGGCAGGCCGCGCGGAGGTCCGAAAGGAGCCGGTTCAGCCCGGTGAAGAAGGCCACGTCCCGGTCCTGGGCGTGGAAGGCCTCGTAGGCGTCGTCGCGGGCCTTCAGGGCCTGCTGCTCGGCGTCGAGCCGGGCCCGGGCCTGCTCGATCCCGGCGTCCAGCCGCCGGCTCCGCTCGTTGAAGGCGTCCACCGCCCGCCCGGCTCCGGCCTGCAGTTCGTTGTAGCGGGCCACCAGGGCGTTGCGGGCCTTGACCCGCTCGTTGTAGCGGCGCACCGCCTGCGGGTCGGAAGCCGGCGGGGGCGTGGCCAGGACCCGGTCCTGGGCTTCCAGCTCCGCGGCCAGCTCCCTGCCGGGGGCCATCGCCCGGTCCGCCTCGGCCCGGGCCGCGTCCAGCTCGTCGTTCCGCTGCCGCACCTGGGCGTTGAAGCGCTCGACCATGGCGTTGACCCGCCGGTGTGCGGCGTCCGGGCTTTCGCCCCGGTAGAACCGTTCCATGACGGTTTCCGCCGCCGCCAGGCGCGGCTGGAAGGCCGGGTCGCCCGGCTGGGCCAGCAGGGCGGGCGCCAGGGCCAGGGCCAGGCAGATGCGGGATCCGGGAAAGGCGTGGGCCATGGCGGGGGCTTTCAGTGGGAGGGTCCAGGTCCATCTTCGTCCCATCCCCGGCCCGGGTCGATCCCCGGATCCGCCCGGACCGCTGAATTCCTTGGCCGGGAAGGCCGGGAAGGGGCACACTCAGTTCAGCACGCCGCCCGCCCGGAGCTTCGAGGAAATCGTCCATGCTCACCAGCAGCTACTGCATCCTGGTCATCCTCATCTTCTTCGCCCTGTTCTTCCATGCCCTCCACCAGGAGGAGAAGCGCGTCGCGGACCGCCGGCAGCAGTTCCTCAGCCACGGGGAGGAGCGGCGCAAGAAGGCCCGGCGCCAGCCCCAGACCCTGCTCTCCCGCCTGGGCTGGGCCATCCGCCGGCGCTGGACCCGCCGCCGTCAGTAGAGGAACATCGGCTTGCCTTCCACGTGCCGGATCTTGGGCCGGTAGTTTTCCTTGTCGTAGAGCTCCTCCACGTCCACCCGCTTGAGCCCCTGGGTGATGATCGTCACCGGGACGCTGGTGTAGGTGCCGTTGCGCAGGGCCACCAGGCGGTTGCGCTCGCCGCCCTTGATGACGTTGATGGCGACGTTGGCGAAGTTCACGGCCACCATCAGGTCCAGGCTGTCCGGCGCGCCCGAGCGCATGAGGTAGGACACCTGCTGGTTGAGGATGTCCTCGGCGGTGAGGCGCTTGAGGGCTTCGCCCAGGATGTGGCCGATGCCGCCCAGCTTCTTGTGGCCGTAGGCGTCCTCCTCCCCGAACTCCACCGGGGTGCCACCGGACATGTGCGCGCCCTCGCTCACCGTGATCATGGCGTAATTGCTGGGGTTATTCCGCTTGTCTGTCATGATCTTTTCGGCGAGGCGGATCGGGTCGAACGGCACCTCGCTGATGAGCGCCCGGTCCACGCCCGCCAGGTACGAGGCCAGCAGGGAGGTCTCCCCGGAATTGCGCCCGAACAGCTCGACGATGGCGATGCGCTCGTGGGAGCCCGCGGAGGTGCGCAGCTGGTGGATGAACTCCACGCTCCGGGTGACGGCGGTGGAAAAGCCGATGCAGTAGTCCGTGCCGAAGATGTCGTTGTCCATGGTCTTGGGGATGGCCACGATGGGGACCCCTTCCCGGGCCAGCCGCTCGCCGTAGGAGAGGGTGTCGTCGCCGCCGATGGGGATCAGGATGTCGAGCCCCAGGCGGTTGATGACTTCAAGCACATGGGGGGTGAAGTCGAACGGGCCTTCCTCGCCCTCCTTCACCAGGGGCTTCAGGAAGTCCGGCACCGAGCGGAGCCGCACCTTGCCCGGGTGGGTCCGGCTGGTGTGCAGGAAGGTGCCCCCCGACCGGTCCACGGTGCGGGTGTTCAGCTTGTCCAGGGGCACGACGCACTTGGCGTGGGTGCCGGGGTCGTCCAGGTCGTACTCCAGCAGTCCGGCCCATCCGCGCCGGATGCCCAGCACCTCGAACCCCTCCTCGATCGCCCGGGACACCAGCATCTTGATGCACGGGTTGAGCCCCGGCACATCGCCCCCGCCCGTCAACACACCGATCCGCATGGCCATGCCTCCGCGAAAAGATTGCAAGCGACTCGCCCGAAACCAGGAAAACGCTCCAGTCATATTAGTCGATCGTATCTCCGGCCGCCGCCATGGATAATGGGGGGGTATTGCAAAAACCAGATCGCCCCCGTCATTTCCTCTAGAGTCGAACCATGGGCCAGGAACCGACCGACGCCAGCATGGACCGCCCGACGGCAGGGCAGGCGCTGCCGCCCCACGGTCCGGGGCCCACGGTCGTGGCCATCGACGACGACGCCCTGGTCCTGATCACCATTTCCAGGACCCTCGCCGCCGCGGGCATGGCCTGCCACACGGCCACCACCGGCGATGCCGGGCTCCAGCTCATCCGCGACCTGCAGCCGGACCTGGTGCTGCTGGACATCGTCATGATCGGCGAGGACGGCTTCACCATCTGCCGGGAGATCCGCCGGACCTGGTCCCCGGTGCAGCTGCCGGTGGTGATGGTCACCGCCCTGGAGGACCTCGCATCCATCCAGGCGGCCTACCTGGCCGGGGCCAACGACTACCTCACCAAGCCGCTGCACTGGAAGCACCTGCCCTACCGGATCCGGCACGTCCTGCGGGCGAACCATGCCTTCAAGGCCCTCCACGACAGCACCAAGACCCTGCGCACCCTGTTCTCGGTCCACCCCGACTCCATCTTCACCATCGACGCCGAAGGCGCCGTCACCCTGATCCATTCCGGCATCCATTCCGCGGACAACGACTTCCGCCCCCCTCTGGGCCGGCTCGAGGCCCTGCTGCCCTGGGAACTGGCGGCCCAGGTGCGGGAACGCTGCCGGGCGGCCCTGGAGGCGCCGGCGCAGGTGTTCAGCCTGGAGACCAGCCACCCCATCGGGAACGAGCCGAGGTTCTGGGAGGCCCGCTTCATCGCCACCGCCGAAGACCAGGTCCTGGTGATGGTCCGGGACATGACCGAGCGCAAGCGGGCCGAGCAGGCCCTGCTGGACAGCGAGGAGCGCTACCAGCGGATCACCGAGGCGATCACCGACTACATCTACAGCGTGCGCCTGGCCGAGGGCTTCTCGGCGCAGACCACTCACGGACCGGGCTGTTTCAACGTCACCGGCTACCGGCCGGAGGAATTCATGCAGGACCCGTTCCTCTGGCTCCGCATGGTGGCGGACGAGGACCGGCCGGCGGTGCTGGAACAGGTGCGGCGGATCCTGGCCGGCGAGGATCCGCCGCCCATCGAGCACCGCCTCTTCCACAAGGACGGGACCGAACGCTGGGTGCGCAACACCTTCGTCCCCCACCGCGACGAGCACGGCGCCCTGACCGCCTACGACGGCCTGGTCCAGGACATCTCCGAGCAGAAGCGGGCGGAATTCGAGCGCCGGCGGCTCCAGGAGGAGCGGCAGCACTCCGAGAAGCTGGAGAGCCTGGGCAGCCTCGCAGGCGGCATGGCCCACGACATGAACAACGTCCTGGCGGCGATCATGGGCATGGCCTCGGCCCTGCGCGCCGCCTGCCCCGACCTGGACCCCCGGGCCCGGCCCCTGGACAGCATCCTGCACGCCAGCGGCCGCGGCCGGGACCTGGTGAAGGCCCTCACCGACTTCACCCGCAAGGGCCTGGAGGAGCCCCGCTGGGTCGATCTCAACGAGATCCTGCGCAAGGAGGCCGAGCTCCTGGCCCACGCCCGGGCGCGGCAGGTCCGGCTGGACCTGGACCTGGACCCGGCCCTGCCCATGGTCATGGGCGATCCCTCCGCCCTGGGCGGCACCATCATGAACCTGGGGATCAACGCCATGGACGCCATGCCGGACGGCGGCACCCTTTGCTTCCGGTCCCGGGCGCTGCCGGACCTCAAAGTCGAGATCCTGGTGACGGACACCGGGCACGGCATGCCCCCCGAGGTCCTGGCCCGGGCCATGGAACCCTTCTACACCACCAAGGCGGTGGGCCAGGGCACCGGCCTCGGCCTGGCCCGGGTCTACGGGACGGTGAAGGCCCACGGGGGCTCGGTGGAGATCCAGAGCGAGCCGGGCCGGGGCACCTCCGTGCGGATCCTGCTCCCCTCCGGCGCCGTGGCGCCCCTGCCCCAGGGCATCCCCGGCGAACCCGGCGCCGGGGAGGAGCGCCCTCCGCTCAGCGTCCTGCTGGTGGACGACGACGACCTGATCCAGAGCTCGACCCACGCCCTGCTGGACGTGCTGGGCCACACCACCGTCGCCGTCTCCAGCGGCGAGGAGGCCCTGGCCCGGCTGGAGGACGGATACCGGCCGGACATCGTCCTCCTGGACATGAACATGCCCGGCCTGGGCGGGGCCGGAACCCTGCCGCGGCTCCGGGTCCTGCGCCCCGGCCTGCCCGTGCTGCTCGCCACCGGCCGGGCCGACCAGACCGCCCTGGACCTGGTCGCGGCCTACCCGATGGTCACGCTGTTATCCAAGCCGTTCAGCATCAGGGAATTGAATAAACACCTGGAAGCGCTCGGACGGAGCGCGAAGCCCGCCGCCGGCTGATCCTTCCATGGGCGTTCAGCCGTCCCTGCGGACCCGGTCCCGGTCCGCCAGGAGCCGGTCCAGGTAGCGCGACTTCATCTGCCGGCTGGCCAGGATCTGCTTGATGGGCGGCAGCTTGAGGATCACGCCCAGGATGGCGGCCATGGCCCGGTGGTTCCAGTGCGCCTGGTTGTCGAAGATGAGGTTCTGCAGCTTGCCCCGCTCGATCGCCATGAGCACCGCCCGGTGGGCCGTGTTGACCGGCGTGAGCACCCGGGCCGGCCGCGCCTCGAGGGAAAGCGCGCCGCCCGGGCAGGCCCGGACGCACACCCCGCAGCCCAGGCACAGGGTGGCGTCCAGCCGCGCCTTCATGCGCCGGGGCTGCCGGGGGTCGCCGGCGGCGACCAGGCCCATGGCCTCCACCGGACAGGCCGTCACGCACTTGCCGCAGCCGGTGCAGCCCTCCGTCCCCACCCGGGCCATGAAGTTGGTGGTGGCGATGGGGTTCAGCACCGCGAAGCGCTTGGCGGCGAGCATCGCCTCGCAGCAGCACCCGCAGCAGTTGCAGATGAAGGCCACCCGGTCGCGCACGTTCTCCCCGAACTGCACCAGGCCGCCGCCCCGGGCCGCGTCCAGCAGGTCCTGGCCCTCCCCGGCCCGCACCGCCCGGGCCACCCCGTGCTTGATGAGGGAACGGGCGGTGCCGTTGAAGGTCATGCAGATGTCCATGGGGGCCGCGCAGGCCCGGCCCAGGTGCTCCATCTTGTGCCGGCAGTAGCAGGTGCCCACCCCCATGTGGGTGGCGGTGCGGATCACCTCCGAGGCCCTCTCGTAGTCCAGCACCTGCAGGGCGCCGTCCCCGGCCAGCGCCGCCTCGTTCACGAACACGCGCCCCAGCTGGGTCTCGCCGCCCGCGAACAGCGCCTTCACGAAGTCCTCCTCCACGTTCAGGTACTGGTGGAACAGCTCCGCCAGGAGCTTCTGGTCGTAGCCGTTGCCCACCCGCATCATGGAGAACTCGAAGAACCCCGCCATGGGCGGCGGCAGCACGAAGACCTGCCCGCCCTGGAGCTCCAGGTCCAGCAGCATGCCCCGGGACGCCAGCCCCTCCAGGATGCCCTGGGCTTCGGCCTCGGTCCGCCCCCAGATCCCCGCCGCGGCCGCAGCGCTGAACGGCCGGATCGGAAGCAGGGCCACCAGGGCCGCCTCCTCCCGGGTGAAGAGCGTCTCCAGGATGCGGAACAGCAGCTCCGAGGGGGGCGCCCCCTGCGGGAACCGGTTGAGCCGGTCGGACAGTCGCTTGTAACTGTTCTTCAGGGTCGCATGGGCCATCGGACACTCCCGGCGGGCACAGTTGGGCTTCGGATACTGCTAGTATGACGGCAACCCCGTCCATCCAGGCACTCCCACAGGCGCGAACGGCCCATGACCCCCGCTTCCCCCCAACCCTCCGCGTTCGACTGGGACCACGGTTCCTGGGCGAAGGACCAGGCCCCCGGGATCCGGGCCGAGGTGATCGTCTCCGGGGACTGGGCGCCCATCCGCGCCTTCGGCCCGGTGATCGCCGCCGATCCCGGGGCCGTCTACGGCGACCTGCTGCCCGTGCTCCGCGCCGGCGACCTGCGCATCACCAACCTGGAGTGCCCGCTGGCGGCCGGCGGAAGCCCGGTCTGGAAGAGCGGGTCGGTCTTCAAGGGCGGCCCGGAGCACCTCGGCGGCCTGACCGCGGTCCCCTTCGAGGTCGCCACCCTGGCCAACAACCACGTCCTGGACTTCGGCCCGGAAGCGCTGGGCGAGACCCTGGGCCTGCTGGACCGGAACGGGATCCGCACGGTGGGCGCCGGGCTCGGGCCGGAGCGCGCCCACAGCCCCCTGGTCCTGGACCTGAAGGGCATCCGGCTCGGGATCGTCAACTTCAGCGAAGGCGAGGACCTCACCGCCGCCGTCGACGGCCCCGGCGTCTCCGGCTGGGACCTGGACCGGGTGACCGGGTCCGTCGAGGCCCTGCGCCGGTCCGTCGACGCCCTGCTGGTCATCTGCCACTGCGGGGTGGAATACACCCCCTTCCCGCCGCCCTACGTGGTGGAGGCCCTGCAGCGGACCGTGGACGCCGGCGCCGACCTGGTCGTCGCCCACCACCCCCACGTCGCCCAGGGCGTCCAGATCTACAGGAACGTGCCCATCTGCTACAGCCTCGGCAACTTCGTCTTCCACCAGGAGACCACGCTGGCGCACCGCAAGGTGGGCTTCCTGGTGAAGGCCCGGTTCGCCCGGAGCGGGCTGGCCGGCATCGAGCTGGTCCCGTACCGGATCGGCGGCCGGAGCCTCGGCCTCCTCGACCCCGGCGCCCGGGCCGGGTTCTTCGCCTCCATGCGCGCCATCTCCGCGCCCCTGGCCGAGGCCGGGACCGTCGCCGACGCCTGGCACGCGCTCCTGCGCCACCAGGGCCGCGCGGGGTTCCGCCGCGAGGTCGGGATGATCCTGGAGCAGATGGACCGGGAGCCGGAGAAGGGCGCGGCCATGTTCCGCAACCGCCTGTCCACCCCGCAGCACCGGGAGCAGTGGCTCGCCCTCCTGACCCGGATCATGGACGGCAGCATCGATTCGGCCCCGGCCTGGGCCTGCGACCTGGTGGCGGAATGGTTCACCGCCACGGCCCCGCCCGCATGACCGCGCTGCCGGCCACGGATCCCGTCCGCCTGCTCATCACCGATTCCGGTCTCGGCGGCCTGTCCATCTGCGCCGGCATCGTCGCCCGGCTGGAACGGGACCGGCCCCGCCGGGCGGCGGCCCTGACCTACTTCAACGCCTGGCCGGAACCGGACCGCGGCTACAACCTGCTGCCCGGGACCGCCGAACGGGTGCGGGTCTTCGACCAGGCCCTGCTCGGCATGGCCCGGTTCGACCCGGACCTGCTGCTCATCGCCTGCAACACCCTCTCGGCGCTCTACCCGCACACCGCCTTCAGCCGGTCCGGCCGGATCCCGGTCCTCGGCATCATCGAGTTCGGGGTGCGGATGCTGGCCGGGCAGCTCCGGGCCCGGCCGGACAGCCTGGCCATCCTGTTCGGCACCCCCGCCACCATCGCCTCCGGCGCCCACGCCGCCGGCCTGGCCGCCCTGGGCATCCCCGGGGAGCGCATCCTGGCCCAGCCCTGCGACCGGCTGGCGGGCCAGATCGAGCTGGATCCGGGCGGCGGGACGGTGCGGACCATGATCGACGGCTACGTCGGCCAGGCCGCCCTGCGGGTCGGGGACCGGGACCGGCCCATCCTGGCGGCCCTCTGCTGCACCCACTACGGCTACACCCGGGCCGCGTTCGAGCGGGCCCTGGCGGCGCATTTCCCGGGGGCCGCGACCGTCCTCGACCCGAACCGCGCCATGATCGACCACCTGTTCCCGGCCGGGGCGCCGCCCGGCCCCGGGATCGAGGTCGGACTGGAGGTCGTCTCCAGGATCCCCTGGAGCGCGGAGAAGCTCGCCGCCATCTCGGCCGCGCTGGAACCGGTCTCGCCGCTCACGGCCCGGGCCCTGCGCCGGTACCGGCTCGATCCCGGCCTGTTCACTTTCTGACCCAGGAGACACCCCCATGAGACGCGTCCTTCTGATCACAGGCCAAGGTGGCGACGCCCAGGGCTGGGGCGACCTGAGCGTGACCGAAAGCGTGCGCGATGCCCTGGACGGGGCCGGCTTTTCCGCCGAGATCGCCTGGGTGGAGACCCGGGACGACTTCATCCGGGCCATCGAGGGCAGGCGCTACGACCTCGCCTGGAGCGCCCTCTACTTCATCTCGCCGCGCGTCGAGGTCATCGGCGCCGGCGGCGCGGACGATCTGTGGGTGGCCGACGAGCTGGACGCCAGGAGCATCCCCTACCTGGGCCCCAACGCCCTGACCATGAAGCAGCTGATCCAGAAGCACGAGACCCACCGGATCCTGCGCCAGCACGGGGTGCTGGTGCCCGACCACCACCTGGTGGCCTCCATGGACGCCCTGCCCGACATGGCCTTCCCGGCCTTCGTCAAGCCCGACGGCGAATCGCGCTCGGTGGGCATCAGCGACGCCAGCGTGGTCCACTCCCGGCCCGAACTGGCCGCCCGGGTCAGCTACGTGCTCGAGACCTTCGGCCAGCCGGCCCTGGTGGAAGCCTACCTGCCGGGGGCGGAGTACACGGTGGCCATGCTGGGCAACGGGCCGGGCCAGGAGCTGCTGCCCGGCATCGTCAACGTCGACCCGTCCCGCTACGGCAAGTACCGGATCCTGAGGAGCGATCTGCGCGGCGTCGGCCTGACCCGGCTGAGCATCCCCGAGACCCGGGCGGAGGAGGCGCAAGACCTGGCCAGGCGGGCCACGGACGCCCTGGCGTGCTGGGACCACGTCCGGGTCGACATGCGGGTGGACGCCGACGGGCGCCTGCGGATCATCGAAGTCAACGGCATCCCCGGCCTCAAGCCGGTCAAGAGCTGGAGCCCCCAGCTCTATTCCCTGTACCACCCGTCGCCCGCCGGCCCTGCGCTGGAATACCGGGAAATGCTCCGGACCATCGTCGAGTCCGGCTTCCGGCGCACAGGCGTTCCGGCATGAGCAGGGCAATCCTCCTGTTCCGCGCCCTGAGGCCCCTGGCCCTGCTGTTCGCCCTCGCGCTCCGCGCGGGGGACGCCCCCGTCGCGCCCATCCTGCGCCTGGAACTCGGCATGCACACGGCCATGGTCAACCGCATCGCCGTGGACCCGTCCGGGCAGCTCCTGGCCACGGCCTCGGACGACAAGACCGTCCGGTTGTGGGATACGGCCACGGGAAAGCTGCGCTCCATCCTCAGGCCGCCCGCCGGCGCGGGCTCCGAGGGCATGGTCTACGCCTGCGCCCTGAGTCCGGACGGCAAGACCCTCGCCGCGGGGGGTTCGACCGGTTGGTCCTGGGACGGGTCCGATTCCGTCTACCTGTTCAACGTGGCGACCGGGCGCCTCCTGCGCCGCATCCCCGGACTGCCCGACGCCGTCATCCAGCTGGCCTACGCCCCGGACGGGCGCCTGGCCGCGAGCCTCGCCTCCAAAGGCATCAGGGTGTTCCAGCCGGACGGCCGTGAAGCGTTCAGGGACACGGATTACGGCGACGGGAGCTACAGCCTCCACTTCGACCTCATGGGGCGGCTGGCCACCACCTGCTACGACGGATTCATCCGCCTTTACGACGCAGGGGGCCGGCTCCAGGCCAAGGTGAAAGCCGGCGGCAGACCCAGGACGGTTCGCTTCTCGCCCGACGGATCCCAGGTGGCGGTCGGTTTCAATGACGCCCCCAAGGTCGAGCTGCGCTCGGCCTCGGACCTCGCCCTCCTGGCCTCTCCAGACTGCGCCGGAGCCAACAGCACCCTGCTCGCGGTGGCCTGGTCCATGGACGGCCAGACCCTCTATGCCGCGGGGAGCTACAACAGGAACGGCCGCTACCAGCTCCGCGCCTGGAGCCGGGGAGGCCGGGGCCCGTGGCAGGACCATCCCGTCTCCCACGACGTCATCATGGACCTGGCGGCGCTCCCCGGCGGGCGGATGGCCTGGGGCGCCTCCGACCCCGGATGGGGCGTCCTGGACGGCGTGTCCCGCTCCAGCGACATCACCGATTTCCGGGGCGGCTCCCTGACCCTGGATCCCACCGGAAGCATCGCCTCTTACAACATTTCAGGCCAGCACCGGGCCACCTTCAGCACCGGTTCCCGGCAGTATCTCCAGACCCCGCCGGCCGGCCTCCAGGAAGCCGTCACCACCCGGCCCGGCGTCGAGCTCACGGGCTGGAACCAATCCGGCCAGCCCCGGCTGAACGGAACCGCCCTGCCCCTGGACGTGAGGGAAACCTCCCGCAGCCTCGCCTTCGCGCCGGACGGCGGCTTCCTGATCGGGGCGGATCCCTGGACGTGCCCGTGCCCGGCCATGACTGCGTGGTCTCGGTCTTCGCCCAGTCCCGCTCCGCCGTCAGCGAAGCCGCCAGCGTGCGCCTGGCCTGGGCCGGATCCCAGGGGTCCGGCTTCACCATCCAGCCCAAGCTCTACGTGCTGGCGGTGGGCATCAGCGCCTACAAGAACCCGGGCTTCAGGCTGGACTACCCGGCCAAGGACGCCAGGGATTTCTGCGCCGCCTTCGCCCGGCAGAAGACCCGGCTGTACCGGGACGTGGAAGTGCGGCTGCTCACCGACGCCGAGGCCACCCGCGACGCGGTGCTCGAGGGCCTCGAGTGGCTGGAGAAGCAGGCCACGGCCAAGGACGTGGCGGTGCTGTTCCTGGCCGGGCACGGCATCAACGACGAGGTGGGCGCCTACTTCTACCTGCCCTGGAACGCCGACCTCGACCGGGTCAAGACCACCATGATCCCCAGCACCGATTTCCAGGCCACCCTGGCCAAGCTGCCGGGCAAGACCCTGTTCTTCCTCGACAGCTGCCACAGCGGCAACGTGCTGAAGGTGAAGCTGAGGGGCGAGACCGACCCCAACCGCTTCATCAACGAGCTGTCCAGCGCCGAGAACGGCGTGGTGGTGTTCAGCGCCTCCACCGGCCGCCAGGCCAGCCAGGAGAGCCCCCAGTGGGGCAACGGCGCCTTCACCAAGGCCGTGGTCGAAGGGCTGGACGGCAAGGCGGACTTCCAGCACACCGGCCGGGTCACCCTCAACATGCTCGACCTCTACATCAGCGAGCGGGTGAAGGTCCTGACCGGGGGGACCCAGGCCCCGACCACCGCGAAGCCGAACACCGTCCAGGATTTCCCCATCGCGATCGGAAATCGTCCCTAGCCGAGCGCCACGCGCAGCCGCCGGCAGTCCGCCGTATAGATGCGCAGCCGGGCCCGGGCCGTCCAGGCGCCGTACCAGCGCCGCATCTTGCGGAAGTCCGGGTTCCCCTCCAGCGCGATCTCCAGGTAGGGCGGGCCGAACCAGCCGGTCCCTTCCGCGGCCCGGCCGCGGATCGCTTCCAGCGGCAGCACCAGGAAGGGGGTGCCGAAGGTGTAGACCACGAGCCGGTCGTCCAGGACGGCGATGGCCGCCTCGAAGTACTTGCGCTGCATCCGCGAGGCGAGGAGCACCTCCACCGGCGCTTCGGCATACCGGGCGCCGAGGGCCTCCGGGGACCGCGGGGCCCGGCCGGAGAGCCGGCTGACCCACCAGAAGACCCCGCCGATGCCCACCAGCAGGCCCACCGGAATGAAGGCCGCCCAGACCGGGGCCATGACGATCTCCGGGGCCAGTCCGGCCTCGGCGGCCGCCAGGTCCCGGGCCAGCCCGGGATCCACCGCGCCGCCGTCCGGACCGCGCATGGACAGGAGCACATGGTCGAAGCAGGCCAGGGAGGCCCTGGACGGATCCGGGATCCGGGCCTGGACCCAGTAGCGGAACCCCTCCAGGTCGAAGACGCAGACCGCCGCCGCCGTCCGCCCCTGGCGCCGGAGGAAGTGGCCCGACGGGCCGAAGGCGGTGACCGGGCGGGCCTGGGCCGCCTGGCCGCGGATCCGGTAGGTGATGGGCCCGTCCAGGGGGCCGGGCAGTTCGAACCAGCCCCGGAGCGCCGGCTGGAGTTCGCCCCGGGGCCGCTCCCGGGCGATCCGCAGCGTGCCCAGGATCCCGCTGCGGAACTCGGTGGCGGTCCACGGGTCGCCCGGATCCTGGACCGGGGCCGCGGCGTCGGCGGGGAGGTCCAGGGTCAGCCCCTGGACCCGGGCCGGACGCCACCGGGCCGGCGCGCTCAGGGCCAGGCTGGCCCGCAGCGGCCGGTAGCCGACGGCGAAGGACGCGGCCAGGGCCCCGAGCAGGGCCGGCAGCAGGAACAGCGTCTGTCTTCTCATGGGCCCATTATGCCTTTGCTTCAGTCCCAGAGGAACGACGTGAACTCCACGACCTCCGCGCGGCCCGGCTCCAGCTGGTTGACCGCCGCCGCCGGATCGGCGTAGCCCAGCGCCATGCCGCAGACCAGGACGTGGTCCTCCGGGATCGGCAGGTGCCGGCGGATCAGCCGGTGGTACTTCGAGAAGGCGGCCTGGGGGCAGGTGTGCAGCCCCT
>TBL_comb47_HYPODRAFT_10005341_pt1 | contig 14345 bp, 12 predicted proteins | sample TroBogypolimnion_40_FD_10682 | JGI IMG/M metagenome (IMG submission 10682)
CGAGAGCGCAAATTCTGCCTACCCAAGATACGACTCCTAAACGCATCACACTGGCTTGGCGTATTCGTCTGCCTCAATCTGGATTGACGTCTACCCACTGTTGAGCTTGGCAAGACGTATTTTAGATGCGCTTGCCCGAGCGGGCAATTTTGAACCCACAGACCGAATGCAATGGCTTCTAGCTCTAAAAGTTATACAAGAGCGTCGGATTGGTCACCAATATCCTGTGCAACATTTCGGGCGTTTGTGCCCACCGATTGAGGCGACTCAAGGCCAGGCCGTCGTCAATCGCATTGAAGGGCTCACTTTGTTCGATGTTGCGCGGTCCACTCAGGTGGCCTCCTGGGTGGGGCCAATCACTGCCCCAGACCATTCTTTGCGGATTGCAGTCGATGAAGGCGCGCGCCAACTGCGTGACAGCGTCGCTGTCGGGAGTCTTTGAAATACGGTGGGGTGCTGAGAGTTTCATCCAAACCTTGCCGTTTTGAATCATCTTGAACAGCACCTTCAAGTCCGCTTGATCCAGCCCCAACTCGGGATTGACCAGCCCAAAATGGTCGATCACAAACTCGGTATCGTGTTGATTGAACACCCCCTCAAGTCTGGCAATCACATCCACCTGGGTGAAGAGTTGAATGTGCCAGCCCAAGTCCTGAATCATCTTCGCGGTCCAATCGATTTGGGCTTGCGCCAAGGACAAGTCATGAATGCCTTCGGTTTGCAAATTGATCCTCACTCCCCTCACCCCCAAGTCGTGCATGCGTTTGAGCTCTGCCTTGGAGACCGTTTTGTCGATCACCACCACGCCTCGACCTCGCCCCTTGAGAGCCTGCAGTGAGCGCAGGGTGCAAGAGTTGTCACTCCCGTAAGGGGACGGATGGACAATCACCACGCGCTCAATACCCAGTGCGTCGTGCAATGTCACCAAATCCGACAAGAGCGCTTCGGGCGGGGTGTATTTGCGACTCTTGGACAAAGCGAACTCATCGTGAGGCCCAAAGACGTGGGTGTGACAGTCGCACGCCCTTTTGGGCATGACAAATTCAAGTGCGGTGTGTTCAACACCCAAAACCGATAATTGTTGATTCATGTGTATTTTGCTCAAAGTTGTGCCGATCGATGTTCCGATCGTTGCCCCAATAGGATTGTTCATCGCACGCTCAGAAGTGTACCGAAATAAATAACGCATCCCCCACGAACCGATCCTGCGCCCAATCCATCTCTTGCTTTGACATCCTCCCGGCCCTGAAGAGACCGGGATTTCTACGGTGCTAAACATGAGAAACCTCATGCGCAGTCACTTCAGTGGGTTCTTGCTTCACTGAGGCTGGTTTCGTCGTGGTCTTACGACCCCGGCCAGAGCCTTCCTCTGCACAGGCTGACAAGCGCTGCCCGCGCTCTAAAATATTGATCGCGCCGACCACATTCACACCAAAAGCGTGAAGCTGATCTTGTTATGATCGGGATCTTCATTTGAATTAGCGAGATTGATGATGAAAATTGTAGTCATTCCTGGCGATGGAATTGGTCCAGAGACCATGGCCGCATGCGATGAAGTGATGATGGCGGCCTCCCAACATTTCGACCTAGACCTTGAGCTCGAGCATGAAATTGCGGGCACGCAAAGCCTCAAAAAACGCGGTGCCACCGTTACCCACGAACTCCTAGACCTGGTCAAGTCGCGCGACGGCTTGATGCTCGGCCCCATGGCCACCTATGAGTTCAAAGACGAATCCAAGGGAGAGATCAACCCGTCGATGTTTTTCAGGAAGAAACTCGACCTCTTTGCCAACATCAGGCCCTCTAAAACCTATCCAGGACTGGCCAAACGTGTGGCCCAAGATTTTGATTTGATCGTGGTGCGTGAAAACACCGAGGGCTTTTATGCCGACCGCAACGTCGAGTCAGGGGGCAGCGAAATGCTCATCACCCCAGATGTGGTGATCTCTTTGCGGCGCATCACACGACTGTGCTGCGAACGCATCGCCAAAAGCGCCTTTGAACTCGCCCAGCACCGAAAAAAACACGTCACCATCGTGCACAAAGCCAATGTGCTCAAATTGGGCGACGGCATGTTCATTGACATCTGTCACGCCACCGCCAAAGATTACCCAGAGGTGGTGGTGGACGACTTCATCGTCGATGCCATGATGGCCCATGTGGTGAGAGCGCCTGAACGGTTTGATGTGATTGTGACCACCAATATGTTTGGTGACATCTTGTCTGACCTCACCGCCGAGCTCTCGGGAAGTTTGGGCTTGGCGGGCACCTTGAACGCTGGTACCCAATACGCCATGGGCCAAGCCGCCCACGGCTCAGCCCCCGACATTGCCGGGCAAAACATCGCCAACCCCTTGTCGCAAATCATCTCGGGTGCCATGCTGCTCACCTGGCATGGCCAAAAAACCGGCCAAGCCAAGTTCTTGGCCGCCGCCCAAGCCATTGAAAGCTCGGCGCTGCACTTGATGCAAACCGCCCAAGTCACGCCCGATGTCGGCGGCAACTTGAGAACCGACTCGACCGCCCAAGCACTGGTCAAACACCTTCTTGCCACCCCTCACTGAGATCGTCTCCTCATGCACACCATTCCCTCCCATGTGGTCGACACCCATTGCCACGTCATCGCCAACGACAGCACGCTATTTCCCATCACCACGCCAATGGGCGGCAAGCAGTCCGATTGGTCCAAAGAGCGCCCCGTGAGCGATGCGGGCATGCTCGCGGCCATGACAGCTGGCGGAGTGAGCAAATCCGTCTTGGTGCAAGCCTCTACTTGCTATGGCCATGACAACCGCTACGTGGCCCAAAGTGTGAGCCATCACCCTGAGGCCTTCGTGGGCGTCTTTTCCGTGGATTTGGTGAGCCCACAATCGTGCGAGCAAATCAGCCACTGGATGGGGTCAGGCTTGTCGGGTGTGCGGGTGTTCATTGCCGGCCACACCGCACAAGACCAAACCCTGCGCATTGATGACCGGCGGGCCGACCCGCTTTGGGAACATGTGGCCTCGCACAACATTCCCATTTGCGTGCAACTGCGCTCCTTTGGGCTGGCGGCGCTGGCAACGGTCCTTGAGCGACACCCCAAACTCACCGTGCTGCTGGACCACTTTGCCAGACCCGATCTGGAAGGCGGCGAGCCATACCCTGCCGCACAAGGCCTCTTTGAATTGGCCGCCTTTGAAGGTCTTTACTTCAAGCTCACCACCCACAACGTGCGTGACGCCAAACTGGGACTGGCCACACCCGAGTCCTTCCTCAAACGGGTGGTGAATGTCTTTGGTGCCTCTCGCATCGCTTGGGGCTCGAATTTCCCCGCCTGCTCAGGCTCCTTGGGAGAACAGTTGCAAGAGTCCTTGGCGGCGACCCAGTCTTTGAGCGCTTCCGAGCTTGAATGGATCTACTCCAAAACGGCCCATTCCCTTTATCCCTCACTCAATCAAATCCAAGGCTTGGCCCAATCATGAACCCCGCCCTTTTCACATTCAAGACCCTCTTGGGCGACTACCCCAACACCTTGGCACTCAAAAGCGGACAAATTCGCTCGCCCAAGATCGATTTTGATTTTGTCCACGCGCCCGTGGCCAACCGATTGTTCAAACGCGTGGTGCGAGACCTGGAGTTTGATTTGGCCGAGCTCGCATTGGTCACCGCCTTTCAAGCCAAGGCCTACAACAAACCCCTTGTCATGCTACCCGCAGTCGTGGGTGCTGGACGCTTTCAACACCACTGCTTGGTGTACAACCAAGAAAGGGGCAAGCTCGGTGTCTCTCAGCTCAAGGGTAAACGCATTGGCATACGCGCCCACGCCCAAACCACCGTGACCTGGGTGAGGGGTATTTTGATGAACGAATACGGCGTGGACTTGCGGGGCATCCGTTGGCTCACCTTTGAGCACGGCCACCTGGCCGAGTTCCCAGACCCCAAAGGCGTGTCTCGGGCCAAGCCAGAACAAAATATGGTGCAAATGCTCTTGAACGGCGAGCTCGATGCCGCCATCATCGGCACCGACCTTCCCGATGACCCAAGATTGCAGTCGGTCATCCCCGATCCGCACGAGGCCGCCCAAGCTTGGGGAGAGCGCCATCAACTGGTACCGATCAACCACATGATGATGGTCAAACGAGAGATTTACAACAATCACCCCGAGCGCTTGAGGCAAGCTTACGGTTCACTCTTGCTGAGCAAGAAAGCCGCTGATTCGCACAAGGCCTCCAGCGTGAGCAAGGGCAGCACACATTCAAGCACGCCTCACCAAGACCTCACACCATTTGGCGTGGAGGCCAACAGGAATGCCCTTGAATTGCTGTTGACCTATTCGACACAGCAAGGCTTGATTCCCAGGTCCTATGCCATGCAAGAACTCTTTGGTGACTTGCAACTGACCCAATGAGCTACGCAAGCCCCTCACTTTGGCATGGGTAGAGCTCAGCGCATGGGTTTAAACAAAGCCTTTTTGATTGATTTGCGCCACACTCTCTTTTCCCTACTTCTTGAAACGATCCGTGGCACCATGAATACCGTCCTCTACTGCAAACGTCTTTTTCCCCTGGCCCCGGCCCGTGTCTTGGTCTTGGCCTTGGCCTTGACCGCTTGGGCGGGCTTGGGTGTGATGGCCCTGCCCGTCCCAAGTCTTGCACAGTCCCCCAACAGCGCCATGGGTCGCATCATCGTGCCTTTTGCCGCTGGGGGGGCGCGGGAGATGCCGGCTCGGGCGATCTACCAGGAAATGGCCCAAGCCCTGGGTGAGCACTGGATCATCGAGTCACACCAAGGGGCAGGAGGCGCCATTGGAACGGTGTTTGTGGCCAAAGCTGAGCCCGATGGCAAAACCCTCTTGATGGCCGCGTCCAGTCACTTTGTGACAGCCGCTTTGGGCTCTAAGCCGCACTACGATGCGGTCAAGGATTTTGTGCCCGTGGGCAACATTGGTACGCAAAGTTACGTCTTGCTCATCAGCACCAAATTGCCCTTTAAGACGGTGGCCGACTTCATCGCCTACGCCAAAAAGCACCCTGGCGAGATGAATTACAACTCCGCGGGGATTGGCAGCTCCACCCACTTGGCGATGGCCTATTTTTGTCGGCAAGCTGGCATTGAGCTCTTGCACATTCCTTACAAGGGCACACAAGAAGCGGCCAACGACGTGGTGGCGGGCCGCTCCCAAGCCGTGATCGTTCCGACAGCAGGCGTTGGTGTTTACTTGTCCGACCCTCGCATCAAAGCCTTGGCCATCACGTCGCATCACCGCGCAGCGCTGCACCCGAACATCCCCACCGTTGACGAGTCAGGGCTCAAGGATTTTTATTTTGAGTCTTGGTTTGGATTATTGGCCCCCAGTGGCACGCCCAAAGCGAGCGTACAACGCATCAACAGCGCATTGAATCAGGCGATCTCTCAAGACGTGGTGCGCCAGCGACTGCTCTCCCAAGGCATTGAGCCCTCGCACGATAGCGCTGAAGAATTTGAAAAAGTCTTCTTGGCCGACAAAGCCCTCATGACCCGACTGGTGCAAGAAGTGGGACTCAAAGCCGAGTAGAGATCTGCGCCAAGTGCGGCGATGAACCACTCAATCGACTTTAGCGCCTGAGTCCTTGACAATTTTGGCCCACCGCACCAAATCGAATTGCACCAATTGGTTGAGCGAGTCTGGGTTCCCCTTGTAAGGCTCACAGCCCAAGGTGGCCAGTTTGGCGATGGCGTCGTGGTCGTCAAGCACTTTGTTGACCTCCACTTGCAGCCAGGTGGTGACCGCTTTGGGTGTACCGGTTGGGGCAAACATGGCATACCAAGGGGTCGCACCAAAACCTTTGAGTGTTTCTCCAATGGTGGGGGAATCGGGCAAAGCGGCCAGCCTTTTTTCATTGACCACACCAATGACCTTTAACTTGCCCGCGCGAATGAAAGCAAGGGATGACGGCGTGCTTTGCACCGACAAGGGCACTTGTCCGCTCACCACATCGGTGGCGGCACCGGCAGCCCCCTTATAAGGGATGTGCTGCAATTTGATATCGGCCGCCTTTTGCAGCATCTCGCCAATCAAGTGATTCATCGTGCCATTGCCCGCTGAAGCATAGGCCACTTCACCGGGACGGGCTTTGGCGTAGGCGATCAACTCGACCACATTGCTGGGTGGAAATGCCGGATTGGCCACCACCACATAGCCGGCCTTGGCCAACGGGGTCACAGGATCAAAATCTTTGATGGGATCAAACCCGGTTTTTTGATAAAGGGCTGGGTTGATGACTTGCGCGCTGTCCGCCGTCACCAAGATGGTGTAGCCATCGGGTTTGGATTTGGCCACCAACGCGGTTCCCACATTGCCCCCCGCACCGGGGTGATTGTCGACCAAAAAGGTTTGTCCGCTCGCTTCCGTGAGCTTTTGAGCTATGACCCGGGCAATGGCATCATTGGCGCCGCCTGCCGCTTGGGGCACCAAAAACGTCACCGTTCGACTCGGGTATTTATCTTGAGCGAAAGTCAACTGCAAACTGAGCAAGGTGACCAAGGTCGCAACCCAAGGTCCCCAAAAACGGGCTGAACAGGACATAAAAACACTCCCAAGAGATTGAATCAATTTTTGAATTGCGCCTTCAAGGGTAAAGGAAACAATAGCGTCAATTGCTAGGGTTTACGCGAACTTTGGAGCTTTGCTTTGGCGAGTTTGGAGGTGTAGGCCCACAATGCCACGCCAATGCCACTTCACGACCACTTCAGGGCAAAGCTCAAAGGCATCATTCAAAGGCAACATTCAAAAGCATCATTTGCAATGAGGTCATGGACAACACCGATTCGGTACCCGTCTCAAATCTATAAAATACCACCATGACACTCGATAAATTGATCAAAGCCAACTTACCCATTTTGATCGGAGCGTCGCTGATGCTCACCCTCAGCATGGGCATGCGGCAAAGCCTGGGAGTCTTCATGCTACCCCTCACCAAAGAGACCGGCATGTCCATCTCCGAGTTCACTTTGGCCATTGCTGTTCAAAATCTCTCCTGGGGATTTTTACAACCTTGGGTGGGTGCGTGGGCTGGTAAAAATGGCTACCGCCATTTGCTGCTCGCAGGCTCGGTGCTCTATGTGGCCGGCTTGACCTTGTTGGCCAGCGCGCACAATTTTTGGATGGTCTTGATTGGTGCGGGCCTTTTCATCGGACTGTCCTTGTCTTGCACGGGCTCGGCCATGGCCATGGCCGTGGCGACGCGTTGCGTCTCGCCTGCCATGCGCAGCACGATCTTGGGGGCGGTGTCGGCAGCTGGCTCCATTGGCGCGCTTATTGCCGCACCCATTGGGCAGACCTTGTCCCAGCAAGACGGCTGGCGCGTGGGTGTCGCGGGTTTTGTGGTACTGGGGATATGCATGATTCCCGCCGCATGGTACGGCGCCAAAGTGGACCAGTTGCCCATCGCCGACCACTGGGGGCTTGACAGCAAGAGCGCCAGCTTTGTGGCGCGCCACGCACTCCAACATCCGCCCTTTATGGTGATGACCCTCGCCTACTTTGTGTGTGGCATGCAGCTTGTTTTCTTGACCACGCACTTGCCCACCTATTTGGAGATCTGTGGGCTCGACCCGATGCTGAGCGCCAAGGCGCTGGGGACCATCGGCGGGTTCAATGCGCTTGGGAGTTTGTTCTTTGGCTGGTTGGGTGGGCGAACCAACAAGTTACTCGTGCTGGGGATGATTTATATCTTGCGCTCCATTGGTATTGGTTTTTATTTCTACCTTGACCCCACCCCCTCCACGACCTTGGTTTTTGCCGCTTACATTGGTTTTTTGTGGCTGGGGGTAGCGCCTTTGGTCACCGGTTGGCTCAGCGACGCTTTTGGTCTTCGCTGGCAAGCCATGCTCAGCGGCATCGCCTTCATGAGCCACCAGATGGGCAGCTTCATGGGTGCATTGGGCGGAGGGCTCATCTTTGATGCCCTGGGCTCCTACAATCTGGCCATTCAAGTGGGTGTTTTGGTCGGTTTGTTGGCTGGCGCGGTGCAATGCATCTTTGCACTGACCTGGAGCGAAGGCCCACCCATGCTGGCCACCCCTGCGGGCCACCCGTAACCCTGGTATGACACCTTCCTTCGATCAAACCTAGGCCCCCCTCTTTCTGTTGTGATTCCCACCCCGATCCCTCGCCCTTGACTGGGTCGGGGTGACCATTGGCATGAAGCTCACCCAGTGGAGATGCGAGCAACGTGTGCCCTTTATTTTTATGCAATCGCAAACATGTTAGAGTGCTGAGCAAAAGAACGAGACTTTGAATTTATCCTCTAAGAGAGTGCCACCATGCAATCCATCAATCGCAAAATTTTTCTCCAGCAACTCACCGCTTTGCTCGGTGCCGGGGCCTACACTCACAACACCCTTGCTCAATCGAGTTGGCCAAACAAGCCCATTCACTTCATCGTTCCCTTTGCACCCGGTGGCGCCAATGATTTGATTGCCCGTGCCGGTGCTGAAGGGGCGAGTAAAGCCCTTAAACAAGTGGTCATCATTGACAACAAACCGGGTGCCGGCGCCACGGTGGGCGCTGATTATGTGGCCAAGAGCGCTCCGGATGGCTACACTTTTCTCATCAGCGCGGCTGGCATCATCTCCAACAGCATGATTAAAAAGTCCATGCCCTACAAAGATGCCGACTTGGTCCCGGTGGCCATGATTGCACTGGCGCCTTCCGTGATCATCGTGCCTGCCAACTCGCCCTACACCTCGCTGCAAGATTTCATTGCCAAATCTAAAACCAACAAGGGCCTGAATTTCGCGACCGCTGGCACGGGCAGCACCCCCCACTTCGTGGCCGAGCTCCTCAACATCAAAGCCGGCGCCAACTTGCGGGTGATCCCTTATAAGAGTGGCTCCGAATCCTTGGCCGCGGTCGTGGGTGGGCAAGTCGATGCCACGTCCGAGGCCAGCATCGTCGTCATGCCCCACATCAAGAGTGGCAAAGTGAGGGCCTTGGCCACCACCTGGACGCACCGCCTGAGCCAGTTGCCCGATGTGACCACGGCTTATGAGCTGGGCTACACCGACATTCAAATCGCACACTGGGCAGGTTTGCATGCCCCACGGGGCACCCCCCAGGCCATCATCCAAAGCATGGCAAGCGCAATAGACTCGGCCATGAAAGACCCCAACATTGTCGAGCGGCTCAAAAACGTGTCCATTGAACCCATTGGTGGAACCCAAGCGTCGTTTGAAGAATTTGTCACACAAGAGCGAGCCCGGCTACAAGTGGTGGTCAAAGCAACAGGGATGACCGAAGAATGAGCACACCTTTGGGCACGCGTTTAAAAAACCGTTTACAACAAAAAAATGGCCTCATGGTCCCAGGGGCGGCCAATGCCTTGGCCGCTCGAGTGATTCACGCCTTGGGCTTTGAGGCTCTCTATTTGAGTGGCGCTGGACTCACCAACACGTTTTACGCCATGCCAGACTTGGGTTTCATCAGCTTGAATGACATTGCCGCGCACACCCAAGCCATCTCTCAAGCGGTGGAACTGCCCTTGATCGTCGACGCCGACACGGGCTTTGGCAACGCCTTGAATGTCATTCACACCATCAAGGTCTTGGAAGCGGCCGGGGCCAATGCCATTCAGCTCGAAGATCAAATCAGCCCCAAAAAATGCGGCCACTTCAACGACAAGGGCGTGATCAGTTGTGCAGAGATGGTGGGAAAAATCAAAGCCGCTGTCGATGCCAGACGCCACGACGACTTTATCATCATTGCCCGCACTGACGCGAGAGCCGTCGAGGGTTTTGAAGCCGCCATTGATCGCGCTCAGGCTTACCAAGAAGCCGGGGCGGACGTGCTTTTTGTGGAAGCACCCGAATCAACCCAAGAAATCGAAGAAATCCCCAAGCGCTTGTCGACCCCGCAAGTGGTGAACATCGTGATTGGGGGCAAAACACCAACCTTGGACGCATCTGACTTCTCGCGCATGGGCTTTGGGATGGTGCTCTATGCCAACGCCGCCTTGCAAGGCTCGGTCAAAGGCATGCAACTCGCCTTGGGGGCCCTCAAAACCCATGGCCGCTTGGACGAGTCCAGTGGCTTGGTCGCCACCTTCAATGAGCGACAACAACTGGTGAGCAAACTCGAGTTTGACGCGCTTGAGAAAAAATACGCCGAACCCCACCGCACCTAACAGGTCTCACTGATCCTTGACGCTAAAGAGTCTGCGCATCCTCGCGCTGTAAGCGCGCCGCACATGCTGCACCGCTGCGGCCTGCGCCCGCTCAGGGTCACCCGCTTCCAAGGCGAGCAAGATGCTTTCATGGTCGGTGATGTTCTCTCTTGCTCGCTCTGGATCGGCCAAGTTCGACTCACCGAGTAGCCCCAAGGCATCTTGCAAGGGCTCCATGATTCGAATCAAAAAACGGTTGTGGGCACACAAAATCAGTGCTTCATGAAATTGCCGATTTTTAAGAGCGAGTTCGCTCGCATTGCCCGAATCGATGAGCTCGGCGTACTCCACGTGCAAAGAGCGCAGCCATGACAACTGCGCCTCATCTGCACCCTTGGCCGCCAGCCGAGCCGCTGTGCCTTCCAAGGCTTCGCGCATCTGATAGAGCTCAAGGAGCATCGCGTGATCAAATTCGATCACCGAAAACCCTCGGTGAGGATGCTGCTCGGCGAGCCCCTGAGCCTGGAGCCTGAGCAAGGCTTCTCGAATGGGTGTTCGCGACAAACCCAACATTTGTGCAAGCTCGCTCTCGACCAAGCGGTCGCCAGAGCGAAATCGTCGGCTGCGGATGGCTTGGCGTATCGCCTCATAAGCCCGCTGGGCCAAGGACAGCCCCTTGTTGGCGGGGCTGTCCTGGGCCAAAGAGGCCGTGCTCGCGCTGAGCTCATCCACAGTGTGGGGTCCTGAGTTCTGCCTTCAAGTAAATTTGGGCTTGGGGTTGTGCTTGAACCCTCATCAAGCGCCTCTTTTGGCCACGGCATCTTGACCGGCACTGGTGCCAGCAATGCGACCGAAGACTGCGCCCGAGACCAGTCCGGTGCCTGAGGGGTAGTTGAAATAAAAAATCCCCCCGACCATCTCTCCAGCGCAATAGAGTCCCGGAATGGGCTTCAAGTGCACGTCCACCACTTGCCCTCGATCGGGCTGCGTGCGCAGTCCACCAAAGGTGAAGGTGATGCCACAGGTGGTTTGGTAGGCCTCAAAGGGCGGGGTGTCAAGGGCCTGGGCCCAATTGGTTTTCGGGGGTACGACGCTGTCAAAGGTGGCGCGGCCATCTTTGATGGTGTGGTCAAAGGGCACCTCGGTGTGGATGTTGGCGTTGAATTCGTGGGCGGTTTTCAAGAACTGTTTGGCGTCCACACCTTCGAGTTTTTCTGCCAACTCTTCCAATGTGTTGGCCGACACCTTGGTAACGAATTTGATGCGGTACTCATTTCTCAATTTATCTTTGACTTTGGCGTCAAACACCTGCCAAGCAAATTGACCCGTTTGCTTGAGAACCTCACCGCCATATTTGGCGTAGGTAAACGAATGGAAATCAAAGCCCTCATCAACAAAACGACGGCCTTCGGCGTTGATGAGGAGGCCAAAAATGTAGCTGTGTTTTTGAAATTTATCGCCCACATTCACATCTCCAAACTCTGGCGCATTTCTGTCCCAGCCTGTTGCGTGGCAGCCCGACCAGTTGCCATAAGGCGCAGCGCCAATGTCCAAGGCCATCTTCAGACCGTCCCCCTGATTGAAACGTGAACCACGCACTTTGGCCAATTCCCACCCGGGCCCCAAGTAGCGCGTGCGCATCTCGGGGTTGGCCTCAAAGCCGCCACAGGCCAAGACGACGCTGGCAGCGCGATACTCCACCGGTGTGCCGTCCTTCAAGGCCTTGACACCTTTGACCTGACCGTCTTCATAAATCAAGGACACGGTGCGGGTGCTGTAGATCACCTCGATATTGGCTTTTTTGCTGGCCTGGTCCAAATACTCGACCAAACCCGCACCGCCGCCGTTGACCTCAATGGGCAAGCGACCAAAAAAGCGTCGGCGACCATTGACCAGACCCGATTGACGACCGAAATTGGGAACGAATTTAACGCCCTTTTCTCGCAACCAAACCATGGTGGGCAAGCTCCTGCGAACCAAAATATCGGACAAATCCAAGTCGGTTCGGTTTTGGGTCAAGCGAAACAAGTCGTCAAAAAACTCTTCCTCGGTGTTGGTGCCAAAGTCGGTCTCTTCTTCTTCCTTGGGGGTGATGTCGGTGACTTGCTTTAAGTCCTCGACACTGTTGTAGGCAAAACGCATCACGCCACCCGCAAAGCGACTGTTGCCACCCGACTCGTCCGCTGAGGCCGCCTCGAGCACCAAAACCTTCGCCCCTTGCTCGTGAGCGGCCAGCGCCGAACAAAGCGCGGCATTGCCTTTACCCACCACGATCACATCATATTGGCCCATGTTCAACATCCTTCAAAATCAAGTTAACAACAAACAACATAAAATACAACAAACTTTTTCCGAAGCTCACTTCAAGCTCACTTCAAGCTCACTTCAAATTCGCCACAAAAATTTCCTCCAATGAGCCAGCGTCACTTTGCATGAGCATGGACTCAATCCATTGATAAGCGAGGTCCACGCCCTTGGGGGTCAAAACTTTTTGCGCGCACAAATCAAATTTGGCTTTAAGTTGCTCAGTCCTGAGCGGATTTTTTGAGGTGCGACCATGGGGCTGCATGACCTCCTTCGTGAGCACCTTGTCACCCTTCAAGGTGACACTCACGCGGGCTGCAAAATGGTTGCTCGCCTCAAACATGGTGTCATCGTAAGCTCGCGCCTGGACCAAGGGTAAGAGTGCCAGGACTTCATTGCTTTGAAAATCTTTGGGCTCAAAGTGCCCAATCCCCACACGACCTTCCAGCAATGCACGAACCACCACGTACTGAACACTGAATTTCGCATCCAACTCCGATTGCGGATGGGGACGATTGGTGTGGGTGAGGCGTCTGGCATGAATCCAAATTTGTATGCGCTCAATATCTTGCGGGGCAAAACGGTGCTCTTGAAACAACTCAATGGCACAATCAACTGCTGGATGTGTGCTGCCGCAACAGGGGTACTGTTTGATGGCAATGCCTGGCTCCACAATGTCCCAAGGACGGGCCCAGTGAGTGCGCGCTTTTTCAGGAGCATAGAAACCGGCCCCATTGAAAACCTCAAAAAACCCCTGGTCGTGCTCAAACACACTGAGCGCATTTGCGCTATACCCCTCTTTGGCGAGCATGGCAGCCATGAGGCCTTCGCGTGCACAGCGCCCCACATGCATGGGCTTGGTCATGGTGCCAAAATTGGCTTTGATGCCTGCTGCACTGGATGCGGCCAAGGCCAAAGCGACCGCCGTTTGCTCCACATCGAGGCGCATGAGTTTAGAGCAAGCCGCTGCCGCGCCAAACACACCCAAAGTCGCCGTTGGATGCCAGCCCTTGGTGTAGTGATGAAAATTGACCGTCATGGCCAATTTGGTCTCCACCTCAAAGCCTGCGATATAGGCCACCATCAAGTCTTTGGCACTCACGGGATGCACTTTTGCCACTGCAAAAAGTGCGGGCAAGATGGGCGCCGAGGGGTGCCCGCCCATGGTGTTGTTGCAATCATCAAAGTCGAGTGCATGGGCTGCGGTTCCATTGATATACGCCGCATCCAATGGACTGCCCGCCCAGTGATGCCCCCAAACACTGGCAACTGCACTGGGGTTTGAACGGACGTCTGCACGAACGTCTGCAAGGACGTCTGGATGTGCGCTTGCACGGGCGCTTGCACGGGCGCTTGGATTGGGTTGCGCCACACCTGGAGCAGATGCCATGAGCCCAAGTGCCTTGGAGATCAACACCGCACACGGCTCGTGGGAGCCCGCAAGCGTGACGCCCACTGTGTCCAAGATCCCCATGCGGGCCCAAGTCAGGGCCTCTAGGCTCAGATCTTCAAAGCGCAAACGGGTCACATGATCGGCAAAAAAATACGCCAGTGAGCGCTCAATGTTCGACTGGTCTGATTTGCCAGCATGGTTCTCAGTTGCGTGTGTGGTCTGATTCATCGTGTGTCACTTTCAAATTCAATTGACAAATGCAAGGCCCTCAATGACCTCCCTGTGGAGTAACCGTTCTCCAAACTTCATTCGCTCTTGAGCCCCAACTCCTTGATCAGGCGCCTCCATTTGGCAACCTCTTTTTTAATGTGTTCACCAAATTCTGCAGCACTCCCGCCCACCGGCTCTGAGCCATCGATTGCCAAGCGCTCTGCCATTTCAGGCGTCTTCAAGATCTTGACCATGGCTTTGTTGAGTTTGTCCACCACGCTCGGTGGCGTTGCCGCTGGCGCCATCGCACCATA
>TBL_comb47_HYPODRAFT_10005342_pt1 | contig 14339 bp, 15 predicted proteins | sample TroBogypolimnion_40_FD_10682 | JGI IMG/M metagenome (IMG submission 10682)
GCCACCTACCTCGACCTCGGCACGGACGACGCCGAGAGCGAGGCGGTCTACGCCCGCCGTTGCGCCGAATGGCTCGGCTGGAAGTTTGAGCGCATCTGCGGCGACGCCGCACTGCTGCGCGATCTGCTTTGGGGCAACTGGGACGCCGTCCGCTTCCAGATCATCGAGCCGGGTGCGCAGCTTGGTCAGTCGGCGGATGAGAACATCATGCGCGCCGAACCCGTTTCCGCCGGACCGAAAACCCCATGAGCCGCGCACACCAGCTCCACGTCGAACTGGACTCCGGCGAGCGCTGGAAAATATCCGTCGTGCACACCAACCAATCGCTCGCCAACGTTCTCGCCGCGCACGCACAGCTGTTGAACACCCGCTGCGGCCAGCGCGGGCTGTGTCGCGGCTGCGAAGTGGAACTGCGCTCCGGCACGGCCATCGTGGACAGAAATGCTGTCGCCGCACCCGCAATCATCAAAGCCTGCCGCGCCCGGCTGGAATCCGACGCGGCCATCCTCGTCCCCGCACGCTCGCGCATCGAGCATCGCCCGCAGGTCAGCGAGACGTTCGAGATCGCCGTGCCCTACGCACATCAGCCGCTGTTTCCGTTCGTCGGCGGCGGACGCGACACCGCTTTCGCCGTGGACGTCGGCACGACCACCGTCGTTGTGTTGCTTCTGGATTTGGTCACGGGCGAAGTGTTGTCCCGGGCCGGCGCATTCAACGAGCAAATCCGCTTCGGCGACAACGTGGTCACGCGCATCGAAGCCGTGCGCAATCCCGAAACGCTCGTCGTCATGCAACGCGCCATCGTGACGGAGACGATTCAGCCGCTACTGGCCCAGGCTTGCGAGATGGCCGGGCGCGGCTTGGAACGCATCGCCGGCGGCGCAATCGCGGGCAACACCACGATGCTCCACCTGCTCGTGGGCGCAGACCCGACGCCGCTGGGCATCGCGCCCTTCACGCCACGCTTTATCACCGGACGAAAAGTTTCCGCTGCGGACATCAAGCTGCAAGCCGACGGTCTCGCGCCGGAGACGCCGATTCAACTTCTGCCCGGCATCGCCGCCTACATCGGCGCGGACATCACCGCCGGAGTGTTCGCGAGCGGCATGGTGTTCGACGAGCGACCCAGCCTGCTCGTGGACATCGGCACGAACGGTGAAATCGTTTTGCAGGCGGGCGGCAAATTGTTCGGCTGCGCCACCGCCGCCGGGCCGGCGTTCGAGGGCAGCGGCCTGCGCTGCGGCACGCGCGCGCGCGAAGGTGCGGTGAGCGACCTGTTCCTCAATCTGGACCCGTTCATGCTTTGCAACGAAGTCATCGGCAACGTGCCGTTGGCCCATGCCACTGGCATCTGCGGCTCGGCCTATGTGGATTTTCTCGCTACCGCACGGAGCTGCGGCCTGCTTGGCCAGACGGGACGTTTTGCAGCGGACGCTTGGGCGGGCATCCCTGTGCAAAACCGCTTTGTCGAAGAGGGAGAGCGGGCCTTGCGGCTGACCGATGTCAAAGGCGCAGGTGCCCTGCGCATCAGCGAGGTGGACGTGGCACTCTTGTTGCAGGCAAAAGCCGCGATAGGCGCAGGCATTGAAATTTTGCTAGAAACGGCGGGTGTCCGAGCGGCAGACATCGGCAAAGTGTATCTGGCTGGCGGCTTTGGGATGCATCTGAATGTGGCGCACGCCATTGCCATCGGCCTGCTGCCGGGCTTTCGCAAGGAACAGGTGCATGTGGTTGGCAACACCTCGCTGGCGGGTGCATTGCTGGCCCTGGTGGACCGCACCACACTGGATGAAATGGAAAATCTCCGCGCCCAGGTGGAGGTCATCGAACTGAATCTCGCGGACGGTTTTGAGGACCGTTACGTCGAGCACCTGATGTTGCCATGAACACCAACGATTTTCCCGCCGTCCCGATGTTGCAGCAACGGCCCTACGACCGGATTCGCGAACTGTATCTGTTGCAGGAACCGATGCTGCTGGCGGCCATCCGTCGCGGCGACCGATGTGAGGCAAGGCATATCATCAATTATATCCTGGTTCACATCTACAGCGCCGGGGAGGAGCGTAACGATTTGCTCAAGGGACTGTTGTTGGAACTGGTGGTGATGATCTCGCGCGCGGCGGTGGAGGCGGGCGCGGAACAGTCCAAGGTGCTGGGATTGAACTTCCGACTGATCACCGAACTGGCCGGGATCAGCGATGACGAAGATCTGGCGGCGTGGCTGCGGAACACCCTGGAACACATTATTTCCACGATCGAACGGCAAAAAGATTTCACGCCGCCGTTGCTGGTGAGCAAGGCCATGGAATACCTGCGGAAAAATCTGCACCGCGACATCTCGCGGGATGAAACGGCGAAATATGCCGGCATATCGCCGAGCCATTTTTCCCGGCTGCTGAAGGAGAGAACCGGCCGGACATTTAGCGAATTGCTCCGGCAATGCCGGATTGATCTCGCGTGCGATCTGTTGCTGACCACCGACCAGTCGCTGGCGCAGATTGCCGACACGTGCGGCTTCTGCGATCAATCCCATTTCACGCATATATTTCAAGACGTAAAAGGGGTGACCCCAAAACTATTCCGGCAGAATTCCCGGCCAAAGCACCCAGATACAAAACAAACGCACCGGCATACAAGACGCCCGGGGTTGGTGCGGTTTAGGATACGAGCACTATGAATGAACTACATCCCCTCACACTGGCCATCATCGCTGGCAAACGCAAAGAAGTTCCCGAACTGGTGCAACAATGTTTGGCGGCGGGTGAGAAGGCCGGCGACATCGTCGAGAAGCGACTCGTGCCCGGCATGGCCATCGTGGGCGACAAGTTCAAGCGGAATGAAATCTTCGTGCCCGAGATGCTCATCGCCGCGCGGGCGATGAAGGAGGCCTTGAAGATTCTTGAGCCAGCGCTCGTAGCCGCCGGCGTAAAGCCGGAACACACCGCAGTCATCGGCACGGTGGAGGGAGACTTGCACGACATCGGCAAGAATCTGGTCGCCATGATGTGGAAGGGGGCCAACATCGAAGTCATCGACCTTGGCGTGAACGTGCCGCCGGCGAAGTTTGTCGAGGCGGTCAAACAGCACCACCCCAAGCTGCTGGGACTGTCGGCGCTGCTCACCACCACGATGCCGGCCATGCGGGAGACGGTGAAGGCCATTCGCGAAGCCGGTCTGGTCGTGAAAATCTGCGTGGGCGGTGCGCCGATCACCCACGAGTATGCCCGGGAAATTGGGGCGGACGGTTATTCAGCCGATGCCGGCAGCGCGGTGGACACGGCCATGGAATTATTGCAGGCAACTGCCTGAGCGCAGCGGTTTTGCCATCATGGACCGTCAATTCTATCTCGACCTTGCCGCATCCGGTTTAAGCATCCCCATCGGCACGCATCTGGTGTTACACGAACATCCGGATCATGCCGCCATTGTGCAGAATGGAGACCGGCTCGGCCGTGTCGTGGAGGAATCCGCCCTTCGGTTTCGGATGCCGCTGGCGTTCCCGCTCATGGATCTCAAGCTGGAAAAAGAAGCGCTCCTGCTCGCGCGCGGCGTGCCGGCTGCTGCAGTAGATAGCTATCATTTTTCGGAAATTCCCGAATCCAATGGCGAGTTCCGGCTCACCCAAAACATGGAAGCGGTGTGCGGGGCGATTCGTTATATCGCCGCGGAAACCGATTTGATTCCGGTGGGCATGGGCATCGGGCCGTTCTCGCTGATGACCAAATTGATCTCCGATCCCATCGCCCCGGTGTTCATGGCCGGAACCGGAGCCACCGGCGAAGATGAACCCGAAGTGGCTTTGGTGGAACTGTTGTTGGACCTGGGTTTTGCCACCATCCAGAAATATCTCGATGCGCAAATGGATGCCGGCGCCAAGGTCATCATTTTGTGTGAGCCGGCGGCCAACAAGGTGTATTTCTCGCCCAACCAAATGGCTGAGAGCTATGACATTTTCGACCGCTATGTGATGCGGTTCAATCTGGCCCTCCGCCAGCAACTGCGTGCGCGCGGCGTGGACCTGATTTTTCACGACTGCGGCGAACTGCTCGACGGGATGGTGCAACGGTTTGCCACGCTTGATCCGGCGATGATCAGCCTGGGCAGTTCAAGGCTGCTCTGGGAGGACGCCAGGCTGCTGCCCAAGTCCACCGTGCTCTACGGCAACCTGCCGACGAAGCAATTCTACTCCGACGCCTTGGTGAGCGTGGACAAGGTGCGGCAACTCTCCGCTGATCTCATCCGCCGAATGCGTGTGGTGGGGCATCCGTTCATCCTGGGCAGTGAATGCGACATCTTGAGCGTGCCCGGCTGCGAACAGACCATCAAAGCCAAGGTGGAAGCGTTTTTACAAACCAACTGATACAAATTTTGTGATGCACTATAAATCCCTTGCCATCTCCGACCCGTTGGAACTGACCTTCGGCCTTGCGCCCAAACCCGTCACCACCAAGAGCGGCATGGTCATTGGGGGTGGCGCGGTCTATCCGGAACTGAACTTCACGTTGCCGCCGATGACCATTGACGCGGGCACCATGCCGGAAATTCGTCGGCAGTATGAACAGATCATAGAAGGTGCGCTCCGCCGCGCGGCGGACTTGGAGGCGCCGGGCGTGGTCATCGAATTTGAGACGCTTCCGCCCATGACAGAACATCCGCAATGGGGCTTGGACATCGCCAAAATTTTGCTCGAAGGCATGGCGAAGGAAAAAGACCGCAGCGGTCTGAAATCCGTTCTGCGCATGACACCCAACGACAACCGCGAGTTTGAGCGCCCGCCGTTGATGCGGCGCGGGCGTTACTGGGACGCGATGCTGGAATTATTTGAAGGCTCGGCGGCGGCCGGCGCGGAATTGTTGAGCATCGAATCCGTCGGCGGCAAGGAACTGCACGACGAGGCGCTGGTCAACGGCGATCTGGCCGCGAGCATTTTTTCGCTCTGCATCCTCGGCGAGCGCGACATGCGTTTTCTTTGGACGCATCTGCAAAAGATTGCCGACAAACACGGCGTGAAATGCGCCGGCGACACGGCCTGCGGCTTTGGCAACACGGCGATGGTGCTGGCCGAGCAGAAGATGATCCCGCGCGTGTTCGCCGCCGTGGTGCGCGCCGTCACCGCCGTCCGCTCGCTCGTCGCCTACGAATGCGGCGCGGTCGGGCCGGGCAAGGATTGCGGCTACGAGAATCCGATTCTCAAGGCCATCACCGGTTATCCGATGGCGATGGAAGGCAAGACCTCGGCATGTGCGCATTTGAGTCCGATGGGCAATCTGGCCGCCGCGTGCTGCGACACCTGGTCCAACGAGTCGGTGCAAAACATCAAGCTGCTCGGCGGCATGGCGCCGACCTGCTACATGGAGCAACTTGCCTATGATTGCCGCCTAATGAATACGGCCCGCAGCCACGGCAAAGCCTCCGCCCAACAGCTTCAGCGCTGGCTGGTCGAGTCTGACGTGGCGACCGATCCGCAGGCGTTCATCATCTCGCCGGAATCCTCCATCGCTCTGGCCAAGGCCATCGCGGGGAGCGATTCACACTATCATGCCGGCGTGGCGGTGGCTCGCAAGGCGGTGGAATTGCTCCGCGGCGCACACGAACAGGGCAAAGTGCGCATCGCGCCCAATGAAGTCATCTGGTTCAATACGTTGCAGGACACCTTGGACGATTTGCCTGAAAGTGAATCCGAATTCATCGGCCTGCAACTGACGCTAGCGGACAAGGCCAAATTCCTGCCGATGGAATATGGACTGATATGAAAACACTCTTCCTGCCTCTAACCTTGCTGGTGATATTTGCGCTGTCGCGCATTCCGGGCTGTCTGCCGGAAAACTTCAGCGCCGCCTACGCGCTGATGTTTTGTGCGGGGGTGTATTTTCCGGGACGGCTGGCGTGGTGGCTGCCGTTGTCGGTCATGCTCGTGACCGATTTGGGCATCAACCTGTATTACCAGCAGGAGTTGGGTTTGTCGGTCTTTGGGACCACGATGCTGGTTTGTCTGGGTGCAAACTATGTCGCCTACGCGGCGTTGATCTGGTTGGGGCGACGGTTCAGTTCCCGAGACAAGCTACTGACAATGCTGGGCGGCGGCTTGGTCGGGGCGATCCTGTTCTATATCCTCACCAACACGGTGGCCTGGTTGTTTAACCCGTTCCACAACCTGGAATACACGCGCAGTTTGGCGGGCTGGTTCACCGCACTGACCAAGGGAACGGCGGGATATCCGCAAACTTGGGAATTCTTCCGCAACACGATGATCAGCGGCGGCTTATTCACCGGACTGTTCGCCGGTGCGGTGAAATTGAACGAAGCGGTTGCGGAGCAACCTGAAGAGGAGCCTGCCGAAGAAGAAGGCGCGGACGGAGAGCATGCCCAAGCGTAACGGTGGATCACTTTTCCTTCTGCGGGACTGTGGGAAGGATACGGGGACGGCACTAAGCCAGCACCTTGAAGGCGGCTTCAGCCAGCAGTTGGGTTGGTTTACGTGAGGTCAACGTCGATCCCAACGGCCGTTTCAGTCCGCTGAAAAAGGATTCCACCGCCCACCGGGTCCCATAACCTTTTCGTTCCAGGTATTTCTCGCTCATCCAGTTCCGCCAAAATCCACTACGTGTGACATCTACCCGTTGCTTGGCCGGTTTGATCACGCTTTCTGCGCCCCAGTCCAACCGGCACTGGGTTGAGGATTGATCCGTGCATTTCGAAAAATTGGCCGGGCTTCACCGCCACGCGCAAATTTCGCGGGATGACGCTGCACATCGAAGTTAAGAATCCGGCAAGAAAAAATCACGGGGTCACGCGATTGGAACTAGATGGCCACCTTCTCGCTGGAACTGTTTTACCCACAGAACAACTCCGTGAGGGGGCAAGAATCGTTGCAATTTTATGAACCGAGCGTCATTGCTCGATCCAACCTGTGCAAATCCCAACAGGCTATTCTGGCGTTGGGATCAAGTCCTTTAGACACTGGGAATTCAAAAGCAGATGCTGCGTCAAACCCTGCCAATGATCTTCGGCGAGGCAAGCCTGACCATGTTCCCACTCTCGCACCGTCCTAATTGAAACCTTTAACTTTTTCGCCACTTCCGATTGGGATAGGTCGGCCTTGATGCGTGCCAAGTCAAGCTGGTCACCGAAGTTTTTCACGTTGACTGGAATCAGCTTTCGGTGGCTAAATCTCTGTGGTGAAAAGTAGAAAATGGGCAATTCGGTTCGCTGTGTAATATCCAACAGACCCGCCAGCAGTCTGGTTAAAAGTCACAAGGGACTATGGCGAATTCCGGGGTCTGCTGGTGGCTTTTTCAAAATCCTCGGGACATCGAATTCTAAAATTTGCGCCAGCGACTTCAACTGCTGACTGTCAGGTTGCCAAACGTTGCTTTCCAATGCGTAAACCAAAGATGTTGCAATACCCATTTTCGCTGCCACATGGCTAGGTGCGAGATTCTTCGCAATCCGTTTGACTTTAAGCCAATCACCGGTTGTTTTTATATTTATGGACAAGGCCTTAGCTTGATTGCGACATCTTGAATTTGATTGGTATTTGGCTCCACTGTGCCTTTGGGCAATACCCAACAGGGCTACTAGACTCGGCAATGTGCTATGTCACCAAAACCGCCCGAAGGCATTGCGGTGGCTCAAGGCGCATGCCAATCAAATAGTTTGTTTCACTAGCCTGCCACACTTTCGTATGAAAACAGTGGTTTAACAAAGTTAGCAGGCTATTGCTGTTCAAAAAACTCAAATTTACAGCCGGTCTCACGAGTGTCTGGTTGAGCGACGGTTTGAAATTGAATAAGCGTTCATGAGCAGGAATTTACAGGAGGAATCGGATGTGAGGCATTTGAATTTTCCGGCCGTCGGGCGCACGCTGCCGGCCCATGAATTCCGGCCGCTACGTTCTCTCGCAAGTGCTCGAACACATTCACTGGCAGACGCTCAAGCGCTTGAGTGTGCGCTACGGAACCGAGACGCGCGTGAGACATTTTGGTTGTCGGCAGCAACTCATCTGCATGGTATTTGCCCAACTGACTTGGCGGGAGGGCTTGCGCGACATCGTGACCTGTCTGAATGCCAGGCCCGAAGCGCTGTATCATCTCGGGTTCCGCGAACCGGTGGCGCGCGCGACCTTGGCCGAAGCCAACGAACAGCGCGACTGGCGATTGTGGGAGGATTTGGCCAAGGGACTGATCAGCCAAGCGCGAACTCTTCATGCCGGGGAAGACTTGGGGCTCGATTTGGAGAACACCGTTTACGCGTTGGACTCGACGACCATCGATCTGTCGCTGACATTGTTTCCCTGGGCCGATTTTCGCCGGACCAAAGCGGGCGGGAAAATCCACACGCAACTCGATCTGCGCGGACCGATTCCCACCTGTATTCATGTGACCAACGCCCGCCAGCACGACGTTCTTTGGCTCGACGAACTGGTCTTGGAGCCGGGGGCTTTTTACGTCATGGACCGGGGCTACATGGATTTTCAACGTCTCGGTCTGATGGCGGCGGCGGGCGCTTTCTTTGTCACCCGCGCCAAAGACCATCTGCGATTTACACGCCATCGCTCCCTGCCATCCGACGCAGCGACTGGAGTGCGCAGCGACCAAATCGGCAAGCTGACCCTCGCGTGCTCGCGCGCGGCCTTTCCTTGGCCTTTGCGGAAAGTGCATTACTTCGATGCGGAGACGGGGCGCGATTTGATCTTCCTGACGAACCATCTGGAAATCCCCGCCGTGGTGGTCGCCGGAATTTATCGACTGCGCTGGCAGATCGAACTGTTCTTCCGCTGGATCAAAGGTCACTTGCGCATCAAACATTTTTTCGGAACCAGTCCCAATGCGGTGAAGACGCAAATCTGGATCGTGGTGACGACTTACTTGCTGGTCGCCATCATCCACAAGCAACTGGGACTGCCCGGCAACTTGCACAGAACTTTGCAACTTTTGAGCGTTCACCCTTTTGAAAAAGTGCCTTTGCATGAGTTGTTTACAGAAACCGAGTTCAACGCGCCACCAACTTGCAACCCCAACCAATTGATGTTGTGGAATTTATAGGCAGACGCGCGTGAGCCGGTCTTTAGGTTCAATTTTGCGATATTTTTGACGTTGCCGGTTTTTGAAACCTTAAATAATAAGGGGAATTTGCAAATCCGTAGCAGGTTTGTGGCAGAAAAACACCCCGTTTTATGGGGTTTTATAGGGTTCCATGGGGGTTCTGTCCGATTTTGAAAGGTTTGGGGCGAAACATTAAACCCCCTGTATTCACAGGGGGTTTAATGTTTTCAAGTGGTTGCGGGGGCTGGATTTGAACCAACTACCTTCAGGTTATGAGCCTTGCATTTTAAGCACAGACTTGACTATGTGGATAGAATGTGGAAACATAGGCCATGCGAAAGATCGAAATTTCCGGGGTTGGCATCTATAAAGACACCAACGGCGTAAAAACCTCAACGGGTAAAAAAATCCTTTGGCGCGTGCGACTCGGCAAGCGGTTCACGGGCGGCAATGTGATTAAGAAAACATTCCCCTCCTACAATGCCGCCAAAGAGTGGGTTGAAGGCCAGAACGCTCCGAAGGAAAAACACGGCGCGTCATACTACGATTTGACGCCAAAGCAAATTGGCGAAGCCCGGAACGCCTTCACGCGGCTGGACAAACTGGACATAAACCCCGCACCCACACTCACGGAGGCTCTAAATTATTTCATCAAGCACGCCCTGCCGACTGGCGGAATGCGCACGTTCGCGGAACTGGCGGAAGAATTCATGACGAGCCGACGGGCAATGAATTGCAAGCACAAGACAATGGTGCAATACGAAAGCTACTTCAATGTGCTAGATGAAGAATTCGGCACATCAAAACTCCACGAACTCCACCGGCAAGACATTGAGGATTGGCTTGCGGAATCAGAATGGGCACCACGCACACGAAAAAATTATCTCGTAACATTGACTACGTTCTTCAATTTCGCGGTTGAACGAGAATATTGCTCGGTCAACCCGGCATCTGTAATCGCCCGCCCCATATTAGACGACGCGCCACCCGGCATCCTCTCGCCGGAACAGGCACGGGGATTAATTACAGTTGGCTTGGCTTGCACGCCGGAACTCGTGCCAGCCATCGTCATCGGCCTATTCGCAGGATTACGCCGGTCGGAAATCTGCGCACTGGACTGGCAGGAAATTGATATGGCGGGGAAAACCATCGAGGTCAAAGGCACGAAAGCCAAAACCCGCCAACGTCGCCTCGTAACGATTCAAGACAACCTTGCGCAATGGCTGGCACTATTCGCACAAAACAGCGGGCCTGTGGCTCCCACCGTGGACGCATTCGGCGAACGGTTGCGCCATCTTGTGCGGGGTCGTAAGGCCCAAGGAGATGACCCAGGACGGCCAGCCGTCGTCGAGGAATGGCCGCACAACGCATTAAGGCATTCCTTCGGCTCCTACTTCTTCGCCAAAGCTAAAAACGAAAATCTGACAGCGGCGGAAATGGGCAACAGCCCGCAAATGGTGTTCAAGCACTACCGGGCGTTGGTAAAAAATGACGAAGTGGAAACCTACTGGGCGATGCTCCCATCCGACGACGATAAAAAAATAATCGCATCGCCAAAAAAAGTTGCCTGCTAATCAGTCCGCCCTTGCGCGGACGAGTTTCTTCAAAAATATTAAGCCATGAAAAAATTAACTGACTTACTCATTGAACGAAACCGCCTCGCATCCACGGCTCCCGACCTATTGAATGCGACTGGCTACTCCATTTACACAATCGCCAAGGATTTGGAACCCTACGCACGGGCTTTGACGCGATCCGTAATGAAAAACCCAGCCAACAACAAACCGTTTATGGAAGTGATTACCGCCATGCGCGATGAAGCAATCCGCACAAATCCTGACATGGCAAACCACCTTGACCTGAATCAATTGGCTAAAGCTGCAGACGCCTTGCGTCTCGTAACCCTCGAAGCCGTCCTAAAAGGAGTTGAAGCAGGTCAAATTGCCTTGCCCGATGACGAGGCGCCAGCCGCACCAGTGACGCCAGAAAAAATAAAAAAACCGAGCATCATATCTCTGCCGAAAGCATGGACGGGCAAACCTGTCAGCGTCCAAGGCCACGCCTGACCTGTTGTTTCGCCGCCCGGTTCTGTTCAATCATTCCGAGCAGGTAGGTGCCATCATCGGCGTCATTCATCGCATTGACGAGGCGAGCCGCGAATTCGGCACTGAACGTATTGATTGTTTGCACCCGTATTTTTTTTCCTTCAAACGATACCGACAACGGCGAGCCATCCTTGCGTGTTCTCGTAACGGCCAAATCGCCAGCGTCGAGCGCAGATTTTAAGCCCTCGACATCCAGCCCCGCGAGTTGAGCCGCTAGCGTGCTTTTGCCGGGGTAAACGGTTTTACCAGCCATTTGATTTTTCCCATGTCCACGGCCAGATTCAAATTCGTAAGACCAGCGAAAATCTTGCATTTCCTTCAAAATCTCCGGCCCCCAGTCCAAACATTTTTCCTCATTCGAAGAATTCTGCGGCAAAACGTGGCAATGGAGCTTTGCGCCGTTCCTATGAACGGCCCACACGTAGGGGCGGTCGGGTGCAAACCTCTCGCAAAATTCATCAGCACAACGGCCAAGGCCAGCGGCATGGCGTTCAATCCACTCATCACTTGTCGGGCAGTTCAGCGAAATAATGACGTTGCGAATCAGCCGACCAGCGCCATGATGCCCCATGAGCAAAGATTCGTAATCTTGGGACGGATCACCAGTCACGCCGCCAGGCAAAAACCCACCAATCGCAACTTTCGCCTTGTCACGATAAATATACCCAACCAGACGCTTTCCGCGTTGAACATTGCGGCCCAGATGCACTATCGCTTTCGGTTTCATCGCGTTAATCCTTTCACCAGTTCAACACATTCTTCCACCGCAACAACATTCGCCACCAAACCACGACTAACGCGCAACGACCGATTGAGCAGATGCCCCACCGCTACCAAATTCCGATGCACCTGCACCAGATCGGCGGCCTGCACGCCTGCCAGTTGTGCGTTCAGCACGAGCGACACGACGCGGGCCCGTTGGCGAGGCGGTAAGGCGGTCAGTTCGCCAGCGGCGGCAGCGGGCAGGCGAATTCGTAATTGTGTGCTTTTCGGCATGTGGTTGTTTTGGCGCGTTTGCGTCGTCGTGGTGGGCTGGCAAGCTACGTCAAATGTCTCATTTGACTGCTTGGTCAGGGGATTTCATCCCCCGACACCCCCGATTGCCGCGTTACGCGCGCGGCAATGGCGGCGGAACGGCGCGGTGACGGCCCACGCCCAGGTGTGCCGCGTATGCCGCGACCAGTTTGTTTTTTGTGATGCACTTTGCCGCCAGTTTTGCCGCCAAGGCGTCCAGTCTGGTTGCAAGTTGATTTTCCAGTTCCGTCTTGACGGGTGCCGGAAGTTCGGTGCAACCGAGTTCGGCAAGGCGGTTTTCCAGCAGGTTTTTTACATTGTTTTTGCGCATAATTGCTTATAGTCCCCGGACATTCTCATGGCAATAGATGGCCTAGTTTTTCTCTTCGATTTTCTCGGTTTTGTCCGCATTTTTTGCCCGGTAAGCGTTTGCCCCGACGACGTGGCTTGCTTACAATAGGCAGACATGCCGACGCTCAACTGGATAGGCAAAGATGCCGTGGTGAACCACCACCACCACGTTCCGTTTAATCTGCTAAAGGACGTGCCGGATTTGTCCACCGGCGAACCGCTCCCACGCGAACGCGTTCCCAACACACCGTTAAACGCCGCCAACAAGAGAAACAGGCTAGGCTAAATAAAAAGGCTGAATAAACCCCCGTCGCCGAGACTTACCGGCTTTTCCCCTTAAAAGACTACGCCGCCAAACACGGCAAGACTCAGCTCGCCCCGATGGCGCTCCCCGGCTAATTCCAACGCCGACCGCTCCACTTCGCTCTGTGGCCTTGACTGCACCGCGCCCAAGCCACCACGCGGGCAGTCAAAACCACGCCGCTTCATTACGCTAAACGTCGCCGGAATTCATCGGCGATCGGTGAAAGAATAGCGCTTCATATAAATCCGCTCACGGCTCCAAAAGATTGCAATGTTCGCGCCTACACACTCAGAAACAGACAAAACAACTAAATACTAGAATACTTGTTGACGTATTTACTTCCACACTGTATTTGTTGTTGTATGAAACAACAACTTGATGAACTAAACCGACAAGCAATGGTGCTTATCACCGAATTTGCAGGCAAAAACGATCCAGCGACAATTGCTTCCATTGCTTCCACAGCCAACAGAATTCGCCAGTTAAGCGACAGGCTGGATGAAATCCAGCACGAAATACCGAGGATTAAAGAAACTCTCCTCCAATATGGTCGCCAACAAACAACGCCTTTCACCGCACCGGTTCAACTGGCATCAGGCAATGACACCAACGGCCACCAAAAATCACCGCGCAAAAAAATACGGGTGGAAATTGATTGGTCGCGCATGGGCAAAACCAACAAAGGAAAGGAAGTGATCAGCGAGCACATGGCGTCTGACACCCTGACCCAGTGGGTGATTCGTCTCTATCAGGAAATCGGGGAAAAGATTCTCCCGACGCTTCAAGGCGTAAGAATTAACCGTGGCCCATTGGTGTCTAACGATCCGCAAAAAGATTTCAAAAACAATGCCGATGGCACGCTCTATCAGCACCAGCCGATTCTTGATACTGGCTACTACGTCCTGACCCACAGTAAGACCAGTCAAAAAGTCGGGGATATTCAAAAAGCCTGTCGTGCCCTTGGATTGCCAGCGGGCATGGTGGCTGTCGCCGAAGCTGACAAATAAATTCAAGCAACGGCGTAAAGATCGTCCAAATATTACCGGAAGAGCATGAAAGATATTTCTCCAATCTGTTACCTTTGCGGCAAGCCGCACGATGGGAAATTCAATCGTGACCATTTGCCTCCCAAGCAGTTTTTTACAAAAGAGCTATTGCGCAAACACAACCCTGATTTGTCATGGCTTCCGACCCACCAATCTTGCAACAAGAAGTTTCAACATGATGAAGATTACTTTGCGTATTCACTGATGCCATTCGCTCGGGGTTCGTATTCGGGCGACTCTTTAAGAACCAAGATTCTCGACGATTGTAAGCACGTTGAGCAACAAAGATTGTTGATGAAAGTTCTTGGCGAATTTGAGCGTCAACCCAACGGACTAATTCTGCCGCCAGGAATTGTTTTAAAGCGCTTCGAGGGGGATCGAATTCGTCGAGTTGCATGGAAAATTGTTCGGGGATTATATTTTTCTCATTTTGGTGTTTTCATTCACGAAGAAACCGTAAACGGTTGTGAATTGG
>TBL_comb47_HYPODRAFT_10005343_pt1 | contig 14335 bp, 11 predicted proteins | sample TroBogypolimnion_40_FD_10682 | JGI IMG/M metagenome (IMG submission 10682)
AGAGACCCGATATTGGAAATAAACCTTTTGAACCTGTTCCTGCAGGTTTGGATTACGACCTTTGGACAGGCCCTGCACCCAAACGTCCATTCACAAGAAATATCGTACATTACAACTGGCACTGGCATTGGGATTATGGCAATGGAGATGTTGGTAATCAGGGAATCCATGAGACAGACCTGTGCATGTGGGGTTTAAATGTAGGTTTGCCTACAAAGATTACTTCCATGGGTGGAAAGTTCCTTTGGGACGATTGCAAAGAAACACCGGAACTGTTATCCTCAATTTATCACTATCCCGATCAGAAAAAGATTATCCAGTTCGAGGTCAGGCCATGGCATACAAATGCTGAAGATGGTTCATCAGTAGGGAATATATTCTATGGTGACAAAGGATATATGGTCATCAAGGGTTATGATACATACGAAACTTATCTTGGCGACGACAAGACCCCGGGGCAGAAACGCAAAGAGGGTGGCGACCATTTCAAGAACTTTATCGAAGCCGTCAGGGCTCACGATGCAACAATGATCCATGCACCGGTTGAAAGTGCCCATCTTGCTTCTGCTCTTGCCCATCTCGGAAATATCGCTTATCGTACCGGCAGGGTTTTGACCTTCAATCCCGAATCGGAGTCATTTGTAAACGATCCTGAAGCAGATAAAATGTTATCAAGGAATTATCGGGCACCATTTGTCGTCCCCGAAATCGTTTAGTTTAATTATCCCTAAAAAAAGGGGGAGCAAATTCGCTTCCCCTTTTTTATGTCTTAGAATTACCGATTGAAGGTCTGTTTTTTTTATAACATCTTTTTACTGGATAGTTTTTTATATTTTTGAAGTGATGAATCAACTTCTGCAATGAACAATGAACCATTTGCTGATTTCAGCAAAAGAATACAAGAACTGGAAAAGCAGTTATCGGAATTACGCGAGAAGAATTATTTTCTTGAAAAAGAGAATAAAAGCATCAGGAGTGAAAAAGAAAAGTATCAGCTTATTTCGGACTTTGCACAGGACTGGCAATTCTGGATCAACCCTTCCGGTGATTTTACATGGCTCTCCCCATCGTGCAACGATCTGACTGGTTATACTGCAGATGAATTTTTCCATGATCATGACCTGTTTTATAAAGTTGTTTTCCCCAGCGATGAGCTCCTGGTAAGACAATATTTGAACGACTCCAATAGCTTCATGCAAATCGGCCAATCGGTCGAATTCAGGCTACTGACCAAAACAAAACAATTGCGCTGGTGCGAGCTGAACAGCAAAGCAGTATTTGACAGGATGGGAAGCTATCTGGGACAAAGGGGATCGATCCGCGATATCACGCGTCTAAAAACAGCACTGGGGCAAATCAGGGAAATGTCTGAAAAGCAGGTTTGGGAAATGAAATCCAAGCAAAAATACAGGGATGAAATTGCAGGGAAAGACAGGGAACTGATTTCTTCACTGATCCAAATCGCACAAAAAAACGAAATGGTACTCTATTTGCGGAAAAACTTATCTTCAATCAGAAGTACCCTGCCCTTGCCGATTCAGAAGAAAGTGACCGATATGTTGCTTAAAATTGACGAACACCAACGCAAACAAATCTTTAACTGGGAAGATTTCAAATTGCATTTCGAAAAAGTCCACCAAGGTTTTTTTTCACGGTTAAACGGAAAATATCCAGGCCTGACATCAAAAGACCAGCGGCTTTGTGCCTATATCCATCTTGGATTATCGACCAAAGACATTGCCGGTTTGGTAAATATAACTCCCGAAAGTGCTGAAATCGGACGGATACGTCTTAGGAGAAAGCTTGGATTGAACCGCTCAAATAACCTTTCGGCATTTCTTCAGGAGATATAAAGTAAGGTTTAAGAACAAATTTAATTAATTTTTGTTAGGTTATATATTATTGATATATAATATTTTATAAATTTAATTAAGGTATTAATAAAATATTGTTAGGTTTATTTTGATCATTGGATATCGATTGTTGGATTTTTTTAAGCTTACTTTACACAACAATCAAAACTTAAAAACAATGGGACAGCTTAAATACCGCAAACTAACCAATGAAGAGATAGGCCAACTGATCATTCAAAGTTGTTATTGTGATGATTGGAACCTCATCGATGTTGTTGAAGACTTTTTACCTGATCATATTCGGAATACCAAATTTTCGGGATTTAACCGGCTCGGAAAGTTTGATGAAGAAATTACCCTTTTTGGTGGGGTCAGGATGAAAACCGGAATCACCAATGCACATATCCACAATTGTACAATTGGCAACAATTCGTTAATCAGCAATGTAAAAAGCTATATTGCCAATTACCGGATCGGAGATCGGGTTGTCATCCACAATCTTAACCAGCTTGCAGTTGAAAACAGGAGTTCCTTCGGAAATGGGATCCGCATCAAAGTGATCAATGAAACTGGCGGGCGCGAAATCCCGATTTATGACCATCTTTCAGCTCATGTTGCCTATATCCTTGCACTCTATCGTCATCGACCTAAAGTGATTGAGGTGATTGAGAAACTTGTGGACGACTATGTGAATTATATTTCCAACACAACCGGCGATGTCAGTAACGGCGTACGCATTATCAATTGTGGCATCATGCGTAATGTGAAAATTGGACCATATGCTTTGCTCGAAGGGGTTTCAAAACTAGTAAATGGGACAATCAACAGTTCAGCATCCGATCCGGTCGAAGTTGGGCAGGGAGTCATACTCGAAAATTTCATCATTTGCTCAGGTACACGGATTACCGATTCAACCCTTATTTCAAACTGTTTTATTGGACAGGGTTGTATTCTCGACAAACACTATTCAGCAGTAGAATCCGTATTTTTTGCAAATTGCCAGGGTCTGCATGGTGAAGCCTGTTCTATCTTTGCAGGTCCATATACCGTTTCTCACCATAAATCGACCCTTTTAATATCAGGACTCTTCTCCTTTATGAATGCCGGGAGCGGTTCAAACCAAAGTAACCATCTGTATAAACTTGGTCCCATCCACCAGGGTGTCATTGAACGCGGGGCCAAAACCACCAGCGATTCCTACATTTTATGGCCTTCGAGGATCGGTGCGTTTTCGCTGGTCATGGGTCGTCATTACAGGCATTCTGATACAACTGATTTCCCATTCTCTTATCTGATTGAAGAAAAAGATGAAAGCAGATTGGTTCCCGGAATAAATTTACAAAGTATAGGAACAATCCGCGACTCACAAAAATGGCCCAAGCGTGACCGCCGTAAAGACCCAAACCTTCTGGATTTGATCAACTTTAACCTGTTAAGCCCTTATACAATTCAGAAAATGATCAAAGGACGGGCCATTCTGCTCGAATTGCTGAATGCCTCAGGCGAGACAGCTCCGTTTTATTCTTATCATGGAATGATTATTAAAAATAGTGCATTGTTAAGAGGAATTGAGCTTTATGAAAAAGCAATTTGGAAATTTTTAGGCAACTCACTGATTACCAGAATACAGAATAAAAATATCCTTTCTATCGATGATGTTCGCAATGCGTTACATAAAGACACACCCCTTGGAAGCGGATGCAAATGGCTTGACATTACCGGTATGATATGTCCTTCGGATACAATCAACCATTTGCTTGATGTCATTGAAAACGGCAGTGTTCATTCGCTCGAAGAGATCAATGCCTCAATCCGGTCGATCCACGAAAACTATTATACTTACGAATGGTCCTGGGCAGTTGACATCATTGAGGAGTTCTATGGTATTCCTGTAAAGGATTTCACTCCGCATGACGTGATTGAAATCACCCATAAATGGATCAGGGCTGTACTTGACATTGATAACCTGCTTTACAACGACGCAAGAAAAGAGTTTTCACTGATCAAGCAAACAGGATTCGGTCTCGATGGTGATAGAAACGTTCAGCAGATCGATTTCGAAAATGTGAGGGGAGAATTTGAAACACATGCAGAAGTTAGTTCTATCAGGGATCATATGGCGAAAAAAGAGGCCCTTGGCAAAGAAATAATTTCCAAGATGGAAAAATTACTAATTTTTGAAACCATTAAAAACTAAACCAAATGTGTGGAATTGTAGGATATATCGGTAATAAGAATGCTTATCCTATTCTTATTCAAGGACTTCAACGATTGGAATATCGTGGTTACGATTCAGCAGGGATTGCTGTTTTTAATGATAGCCTCAATGTGTTTAAATGCAAAGGGAGGGTTTCCGACCTTCAAAAGCACATTGGAACAAAAGATACAACAGGATTTGTCGGAATTGGCCATACGCGCTGGGCGACCCATGGTGAACCCAATGACCGTAATGCACACCCGCATACATCCATGAATGGAAATTTCGTTCTCGTCCACAATGGGATCATTGAGAACTACGCAGAATTAAAAGCAGATCTCAAAAAAAATGGAATTACTTTTCATTCTGATACAGATACAGAAGTCCTGGTCAACCTCATAGAGTATTTTTATGAACAATCGGAAGAAGTAACCAGCGAAATAGCAGTGCGACTGGCCCTTTCAAAGGTTGTCGGGGCTTTTGGAATAGCGGTTATCTGTAAAAACGAAAAAGATCAACTGGTTGTCGCCCGAAAGGGGAGCCCGTTAGTGATTGGTATTGGGCATGGTGAGTATTTTGTAGCTTCGGATGCCACTCCGATTGTAAGTTATACCAACAGTGTCATCTATCTGAACGATTACGATGTAGCCATCATCACAAGGGACAGCATTACGCTCAAAACAGTTGAAAATGCACCTGTCGCTTTCAAAATCACTAAAGTCGATATGACCATAGGTGACCTTGAAAAAGGAGATTTTGAACATTTTATGTTGAAAGAGATCTTTGAACAGCCCAAGACCATTGAAGATACATTTCGTGGCCGGATTACACCGGATCATTCAGAAATTGTGTTGGGGGGATTACTGGATATATTCCCCAAGATCCTGAAAGCACGTCGTATTATTATCATTGGGTGTGGTACTTCATGGCATGCTGCACTTGTAGGAGAATACCTGATTGAAGAATATGCAAGGATTCCTGTTGAAGTGGAATATGCATCGGAGTTCAGGTACAGGAACCCTATTCTGACCAACGAGGATGTGGTCATTGCCATCAGTCAGAGTGGTGAAACTGCCGATACCCTAGCCGCTTTGCGTATGGCAAAAGAGAAAGGGGCAACTATTTTAGGGATATGCAATGTGGTTGGGTCGAGTATTGCAAGGGAAACCGATGCAGGGGTATATACTCATGCAGGGGTTGAGATCGGTGTTGCATCAACAAAAGCTTTCACCGCCCAGGTAACTGTTTTAACATTGTTCGCGCTCAAACTGGCGAAGGAGAAAGGGCAAATATCTTCAGAAATATTTCTGGATTTGATCAGGGAACTGACTGAAATACCTGGAAAAGTTGAATCGATCTTGGTAAAACATCCTCATATTAAAAATGTTGCCAAAAAATATAAAGATTCATTTAATGCACTTTATCTTGGACGTGGTTGTCTTTTCCCAGTGGCTTTGGAAGGAGCTTTAAAACTAAAGGAGATCTCGTACATACATGCAGAAGGTTATGCGGCAGGTGAAATGAAACATGGCCCGATTGCACTTGTTGATGACAACCTGCCTGTTGTTGTTGTTGCAGCAAAAGACAGCTATTATGAGAAAATAGTGAGCAATATTCAGGAAGTAAAAGCGCGGAAAGGAAATATTATTGCCGTGGTGACCGAAGGGGATGACGGATTAAAAGGGATGGTCAACGACCTGTTTGAAATTCCAAGATCACATCCGGCAGTAACACCTTTACTGGCCATTATACCATTGCAACTTTTTTCCTATTATATCGCAGTTCTGAGAGGATGCGATGTTGATCAACCAAGAAACCTTGCGAAGTCAGTTACTGTCGAGTAAAGGACAATTGACAAGAAGAAAGGGATAATGTTCAAAACCAATTTTGAACATTATCCCTTTATCCTGAAGGGCTTATTTTGAAATCACATCCGCAGGATCAACTTGAGATTTACAGGAAGCGATTTATAAAGAATAGTCGCATCAAATTTAGAAAGGACAATACTTATTTGTGGCATAGCTGGTTGACGGTTAAATTTTGTCAATGCCTGCAAGGTCCTTTGAATTTCCAGCTTGTTATATTTTCCACGGAGATCAGAAATGATCTTTTTACCTTCATCATCGGGTTTTTCATCCTGTTGAATGACCAGCCTTAAATTCCGGTTAAAATCCATGACAATAAATACATCTCCGAGTTTTGGCATTTTCGGTTCTGCCTGCAGTTTATTGGCTTCGGTTGAATCCTTGGGTGCAATCTTCTCGATAAACGAGATTTTAGGGATAGTCGCATCAATGTGCTTAACTGTAAATGGTTCAGACATCCAATTCAACAAAGCTTCTGACTGGTCCATTTTTATGGAATTGCTGACTTCGGAATGAAGAATCCTGCAATCATGCAATTCAATACCCTTCATTTCAATAATTGCCGAGTTACGGACAAGATCAAGTACGAGGTACATCGAGTCTTCACTTGCCAGTTCAAACCGTGATTGAAGTAAGTCTTCTTTTTTCCTCAATGCAAAAAGTTTCGTCCTTGCATCTTTGCTATCACCGGCAACTAAAGTATCAGGGATTGGTTCATCCTTTGCATTGTTATCATCGCTTTTACCAGGTTTTTCCTTCACAACTGGCTTATTGACGGTTACTTTAGGTAGTGGGTTTTTAGTCCAGACAGGCATTACAACAGAAGTTTCCAGTACATAAATCACCAGAATAAGAGACAAAACTGTTATAAACCAAAAAGCAAATTTATTTTTCATTTGTAAGGCTTTAATAGATAAATACTTTTGAACCTTTACTCAATGTGTTGTAAATGACTTCAAGGTCTTTGTCTCCGAGCCTGACGCAACCATGTGTTACAGGCAATCCAAGAAAACGTTGATACAATGTGCCATGAAGCATATATCCATCCCCGATTTCAAGTGCATAGTCACCCAATGTATTATAATCGATCCGTTCAGCTGATCGGGCTGACGGTACGGGCAATCCTTCTTCAATAAAAGCCCAATCAGGTTTTACCCATGGCCGTGCCTGTTGTTTGTTTCGAACAGTAAACATTCCCTTGGGTGTTTTAAATACGATCCTTTTATTCCCTGCAATTAGTAACTCATTTTTCCCGGTTGAACATACACCTGTTCTGATTGTATCTCCGTTTACATCANGCAGGGAAAATTTGTTCTCGGTGGTATTCACAACGATATAAGGCTTAACAGGTTTAAGCTTTTCAAACTTCTTTTCAATCGAGACAATATTCTGATGGGATTTAAGCTCGCTTTTTTGTATCCCTTCAACATTTGAAGCAACCTTTGTACCAGTAACCCATGATTTAACTTTATATGCGTTATCCTGGAAAACAGGCGTATATAATATTATCATAGCTACCAGGCCCCATAACAACAATGGAATGACCCAAATAATAACGTTCAGAAATGGCCGTTTACTTTTTTCTTCCGTTTCCATCTTTTAAACCTTTAGTTTAGTAATTGTGAGAGTGACAACATTGAACCAATGATTGTGACCGGTGTACCAACTGGAACACGGCTGTAAAGTTCATCTATTTCACTATTTGTAAGCGCAATACAACCGCTTGTCCAATCATCTCCTTTTCCGCCTTCTCCATGAATTTCAATCAGTCCACCAATCCTTGTATTTCTTGAAATAACACCTTGCCTTTTCTTGCTGTTAAAATTTGCGAGATCTTCATCGTTGGGGTAATTGATCAACATTGCTTTATAATATTTAGAATCGCCTGACGGTTTCTTTTTAATAATTCGATACATTCCTTCGGGAGTTGCTTTGTCGCCGGCATAGTGTTTATCACCAATCCAATTCCTTCCAAATTCAACGTCATAGTCTTTACTCAATTTACCATTAAAGTAAAGGTAACCTTTATGTTTGATTTTATCAACGATAAAAGCATAGGAATTGTTTTGGGCAGACAAACGTACAGTTGATGCAAACCAGGTCTGCCATTTTGAAAAGTTACTGAAATATTCCTTAAGAAGTGCATTGACTTCTTTATCGGCCACACTAATTTTGGCTTTCCCTTCATTTAATCTTTTATTAGCCAACATGATATCCCCCTTACCAAAAGCACTTAGCCCTTGCTCAAGAGAAAGTTTGCCAAACTCATAATTCTTTCTAACACTAACTTTTAGTGGTAGATGGATAAAAACATCATGGTAGTTTTCAAGTTTCAGCTTTAACAGTTCAACCTCCTTAAGATAATTCAATTTTAAGGAATCCTTGTTTGCACCAGAAGATACGTTTGCCTCCTGAGCTTTGAGGATGGCTGTAAGGATTAACTCTTTTGTTTTTGTGAAACTGCGCAAAAAGAAAACTTTTTCGTTCTGAATTCGCCATTCGAGAAGTGCTGCCTGGTACTTGCGATCGGCAGCCTGATAATATTCTGGAGAATATACATCAGCATTGGCCCGTTTTGCTTTACCTAGTAGTGCCTGACAAGAGTTGAATTCAGCCAATGGAGGTTTATCCATTGCAAGGATCAGAATAGCAAAAACAATTACAGTAATCGAAATCAATATTCCGAAAATAACAACCAACCTCTTTTTCCAACCCAATTTCATGCCTGAATTATTTGTTTAAAACAAAGAAACTGAAAATTCTGCTTCTTTCATAAAAGGTAATAAGGAAAATTCCCAAAAATAAGTTCAAAAAGAACCCCCGGAAAATCTTCCGGGGGTCAGAGTCTTTTAAGTTTCAAAAAGAATTACTTCTTTTTTGCGGCTTTAGGAGCAGCAGCTTTTGCTGGGGCAGCTTTTGCAGCAGCTTTAGGAGCGGCAGCTTTTGCACCTTTTCCACCTTTAACTTTAGTCATAACTTCTGTCAATTCAGTGTTGATCGCTTTTGCTTTTTCAACTGCTGGTTTGATTTTTTCAGAAAGTGTTAAGATATCTTCGTTGTTGGTAAGACCAGCTGTAACTTCAGTGTTAACAGTTTCAACAACAGCGATTTCCTGACCAATAGCTTCAAGAGCAGCTTTGCCTTCTTTGCCTTTAGGTGCTTTAGCCAACAATTCTTTGTTAGTTGTAATCAAAGCGCCAAGATCGGTAACGGCTGTAGTAACTTCAGCTTTTAAAGCAGCTTTCTTTGCAGTAGTTTCTTCAACAGCTTTTGTTGAAAGAGTAGCTACAGAAGCAAGAGTAGTTTTGGCTGCATCATAATTTCTGAATAAAGCAAATTTAGAATCTTGCTCAGCAACAGCTGCTTCAGCAGATTTCAATGCTTCGGAAGCAGCGTTGAAAGATTCAGCAACATAACGATCAGCACCAGCTGTCTTTGCAGATTCGATAGCAGCTTTTGCGGCATCAATTTCAGCCTGAGGAGCTTTGGCACAACTAGCCAATGTAACAACTAAAAAACTAAAAGCAACGAGTTTTAATAATCCCTTTTTCATAATTTCCAAGATAAATTTAAAAAGTAATAAATATTTTCAATTTTAAAATACAATGTTTAGACGCAAACCATTGTTGAAGTCACAATATTTCGAATTTTTTTTTTAATTTTGACGGGTGATATATTATATATTCTTAATTTTTAATGTTTTATCGAATTTAAAAGATGACAAAAAAAAATTCTGTAAAGGATTATTCAGATAAAGAGATCATCAGACTTATTAAACAAGAGCACAATACAAACCTTTTTGAAGTGCTTTACAACAGGTATTCTGAAAAGGTTTTCGATAAATGCTATTCTTTACTGAAAGACAAGGCCCAGGCCCAGGAATTTGTTCAGGACATTTTCTGCAAGGTGTTCGAACGCCTCGCCGATTTCAGGGGCGAATCAAACTTTTCTACCTGGCTTTATGCAATTACCTATAATAATTGTATTGAGTATTTACGGACCAAGAAGAAAATGAATTATCCCGATTGGAACAGTTCACATGAACTTCCCGATGTGATCGATGAACTAAATGAAAAAGAGATCAACAGTGAAAGGTTAATGAAAATCCTTGAACTCATCCATCCCGAAGAAAAAGCCTTGCTGACCATGCATTATATAGATAACGTACCGATCGCCTACATTCAAACAGCTCTAAAGATTAGTGAAAGTGCCACTAAAATGAGACTTAAGCGCGCACGNGACCGCGTCGCCTTCCTCTATAAAGAACAATTTAAATAGGGCGATGGTTTTCTTAAATGTGTGACTTTTACTTAAAAATACGTCTAAAGACAAAACAATTTCGATGAAAGATTTTATCCTAAAATATTTATTTAAAATTAATCCCAACACTCCCGGACAACCATTATTAAAGTCCTTTAGCCTTCTGTTCCCGAATGCAACCAATGTGGAATGGTCAAAAGAGAAAGAGGGTAAATTCGAAGTAATTTTCCGTGTCAACGGTATTGAACAGATTGCATGGTTTGAAAAATCAGGTAAATGGCTCAAAACAGAAACCAATTTTAAGATAGAAATGCTCGACCCTTTGATACGCGAGAAGCTTGAGAAATTTGGTCAGATCATGAGCAGCATCTACATCGAAAAAACCGATTGCAAATGCAGTTATGAATTTATCATCCGTGATTCATTTCAGGTTCGCCATATTTTTATTACCGATGCTGAAGGTAATGTCTGTGAACGTCGCAACTTTGACGAAGGTGCACTTCTTTGATTTTCCATCATTCAGATTTATTCAGATTTTACCTCCAAGTTCACGATATCGGTAACAACTGATCAAATGATCATTCACCATTCCGGTGGCCTGCATATGGGCATATATAATTGTTGATCCAACAAACGAAAACCCCCTCCGCTTCAAGTCCTTTGAAATAATACCCGATACCAAGGTTTCTGCAGGGATCTCTTTCAATGTTGCAAAGCTGTTCTGAATTGTTTCCCCATCAACAAAATTCCAGATATAACGATCAAAACTCCCAAATTCTTCCTGAATTTTTAAAAATCCCCAGGCATTTTTAACTGCCGACACAATTTTCAGTCGATTTCTGATAATTCCTTGATTAAGGATAAGTTCTGAAATTTTATCATTACCATATCGGGCAATTTTTACTACATCAAAACCATCAAAAGCCAGCCTGTAAGCCTCTCTCTTCCGCAAGACCGTTAACCAACTCAAGCCAGCCTGTGCTCCTTCAAGGATCAGGAACTCAAATAATTTTTGGTCGTCATGCACAGGTACGCCCCATTCCTGATCATGATAATCACGATACAAATCATCTTTCAAACACCAATCACACCGATTTAACATGCTTTATGTTTTATTATTTTAAAATAAAATTTCAACTTCAAACAACAAACACTATTTTGTTATTTTTGACACTTTATAAACAGCAATTTTCCCTCTGATGAAGAAAACATTTGCAGTACTGTTACTCATTTTCATTACATGGCCGGTATTTTCGCAACTAAATACGGATCAATACTTTTACATTGGTCGTAGCCGGATTTATTTCGGAAATTATGTCAGCGCCATCGAAAATCTAAATATAGTCATTAAACTCAGACCCAACCTTCCGGAACCCTATTTTTACAGGGGAATGGCAAAACATTATATCGACGATTTCAGGGGTGCAAAAAACGATTATGATAAGGCATTGGAAATCAAACCATTCTATCCAGAAGCCTTTATGTATCGAGGGATGGCCAATTATGAACTAAAAAACTATAAGGAGGCACTCAACGATTATTCAAAGGCACTCGAGTATAAAAGCGATGACCAGGCAATTTATAACAACAGGGGGATTACCAAAGCGGCCATGGAAGATTTTGATGGAGCCATTGCTGATTATACAAGGGCGATTGAGCTCGATCCGACAGTTGCCAATAATTATCTCAACCGAAGCTCTGCCAAGCAGATGAAAAATGACCTTGATGGAGCCATAAAAGACTGTGATGCAGCCATTAAGCTCAGACCTCACTTTGCCGGGGCTTATCTGATGCGGGGTATTGCCAAATTTGAAAAACAAAATTACGCAGGTGCTCTAAAGGATTACGATCTGTGCATCAGGCTCGAACCTAAAATGGCTCAGGCTTTTGTCAACCGGGGAATAGTCAAACACAAACTTGAGGATGCACAGGGTGCGATTTCAGATTATGATATGGCCATTAAACTTGATCCGGATATTGCGGTCGCCTGGTTAAATCGCGGGATTGCCAAAGAGACGTTGAAAATTCCGGGTTCAGAAGCAGATTTTACGGTGGCTGAACAACTTGATCCAAAATATGCCCAATTTAAGAAACGACTGAATGAGGAAGAAGAAAAAGAGAAACAACGCAGGCAATATGGATTTGTTTTACCTACCCCGAGTCAGGGACAAAAAAATCAGAATCAGACAGGTAAAAATGGAGGTACAAATCAACAGGTAAACCAGCCAACAGCACAGCAACAGAATGCAAATAGCCAGCAGCCAGGACAGGCAGCCAACCCTCAGGGACAAGCCCAGGCACCTGCAGTTCAGGGACAGGCACAGACAGCATCTGCAAACGGAGGAACTTCAAATCAGGGATCAATTGTGCAGAACAGCACCACCAAGGGTGGACAGGATTCGGTATCTGTTCAAAGGGAAAATGGGAAAGGACCTATTACAAAGAAACGGTCACGTAGGAATATTGTCGTCAATGAAGGTGGCGATATCACAGAAACAGAAATCACAAGGGGAATGGTTCAGAACCGCAATGTCAAAATTGAATTGCAGCCAGAATTCGTACTTTCAATCTTCCACAAAGACTCTGTTGATTATGAAAGGTTACAATACTATAGTATGGAAGTAGATGCCCTCAACCGAAAAAATAACAATCAACCTTTTATATTGATTACCAATAAACCGATGAGCAGTGAAGATTGGAGAACGGAAGAATATAAAGAAAACATCCGTTTTTGGGACGAGGTCCTGCAATCTGGTAAAAAAGGCTCTGACCCCTATTTTAACAAAGGAATTATTTACGATCAGCTCAAAAACTATAATCAGGCCATTGATGAATACAATAAGGCCATTAAATTTGACGGACGGAATCTCCTCGCCTACTTTAGCAGGGCCAATGCACTGACCAAAAGGGTCGATTTCATCCGTAAACCGGGTATCCTCCCTGAACCCACAACCCTGAATATCAATGGAAAAAAAGCTTCAGCCGATGCACCAAAAGCAGAAGAGATACTGGATTTTGAAGAAATCATAAAAGATTATGAATCAATAATTTACATGAATCCAAGATTTATCTTTGCCTGGTTCAATATGGGAAATATCAAAGTTAAGAAAAAAGATTATCTCGGTGCGATCAACGACTATTCAAAGGCAATTGAACTTGAGCCCGATTTTGCAGAGGCCTATTTCAACAGGGGTTTGACCCGGATCTTCCTTGATGATATGGAAGGTGGTTCGCTCGATTTAAGTAAGGCTGGAGAATTGGGATTGACTGAATCATATAATGTGATCAAAAGATATTGTAACTAATAAATCGCTTAGTAATTCGTGATATGGCAAATCAACCATTGGCTGAACGATTAAGGCCCCAAAGTCTCCGGGAGTTTATCGGACAGGAGCATCTGGTTGGGAAAGGTGCCGTATTGCGCAAAATGATCGATTCGGGCAATCTCTCCTCGATTATTCTTTGGGGACCTCCCGGAGTTGGAAAGACAACCCTGGCAAAGATTATCGCCAATGCACTGAACCGTCCGTTTTACATTTTAAGCGCGATTAATTCAGGTGTTAAAGATGTGAGGGAGGTCATCGAGAAAGCAAGAAGCAACCGTTTTTTCACAGCCCCGAACCCCATCTTATTTATTGACGAGATTCACAGGTTCAGTAAATCACAACAGGACTCGCTATTGGGCGCAGTCGAACAGGGTCTGGTAACATTGATTGGCGCAACAACCGAAAATCCATCGTTCGAGGTGATCTCCCCTCTCCTATCGCGCTGCCAGGTCTATGTACTGAAATCACTCGAAAAAGAAGACCTGCTAAGACTGTTGAATCATGCTTTGACTGCCGATTTCGAGATCAGTCAACGTAAAATAGTCCTATCGGAGTATGAAGCGATTTTACGATTTTCAGGTGGCGATGCCCGAAAATTGTTGAATGTACTTGAACTTGTGATTAATTCCGAAACCGGCGATGAAATAATCATTACCAATGATCTGGTTACGTCAAGGTTACAGGAAAACCTTGCACTTTATGATAAGAACGGTGAAATGCATTACGACATTATCTCTGCGTTTATTAAAAGCATACGGGGTGGCGATCCGGATGCGGCAGTCTATTACCTCGCAAGGATGATTGAAGGGGGGGAGGACGTGAAATTCATTGCGC
>TBL_comb47_HYPODRAFT_10005344_pt1 | contig 14335 bp, 13 predicted proteins | sample TroBogypolimnion_40_FD_10682 | JGI IMG/M metagenome (IMG submission 10682)
AGAAGCGAAGCTTCTCAACTACTAAGTTCGAAGGCAGCTTTGCTACCGGAGAACTTTGGTCAGAGAAGCGAAGCTTCTCAACTACTAAGTTCGAAGGCAGCTTTGCTACCGGAGAACTTAGGTCGGGGGCATTTTAAATCCGTTCACTACTTTCATTGCAGGAACTAACGGAATATTCTTAGGGCTCGGCCCATACGCATTATGGGTATTAAACGCTTTTTTGGGGGGTGCGACTGCCCCACCGCCCCTTACACGGTTCAATGCACTGTTTACTGTATTCACATTTGCGTGACTTTCAAAACTAAGTGGTTGACCGTTCGAATTAAATGTCCCTAAACCCACCCCTTGCACACGGTTTCGTCGAGTAACTTCACTAGCATCCCGATTACCATACCATTGTTTTTGTTTTGCAGTATGGGTTCCGTCAAATACAGTATGGTTGTTCATACCAAGATGAGGAGGATTAAGTGTAGTAATTTTAGGTTTCAAGGTTGACGTATGATAATATGCCCGACGATCCGCACTAAATGAACTTTGATTATCACTCGTACTATCTTTTTGAGGCATTGCATTTTGCGTTTTTAATAAACCATTGTTGATTTCGGTTCTAATAAAGATAGGTGTATTATTAATATTCGTAATGGACATTATAATTATGGTCTATATATCATAATTATATTATTTAACCACTTTGACCATAAAACCCTCTAAAAATGGCGCATATAAGAAGTCTGTTCAGACTTATTTTCATCACCGCCCTGTTTTAAATCATTATAATTACGGTTCATCGCACGTTGTTTTTTGTAAGTAGTGTAATCAGACGAATCTGAGACAAAACGTGGGTTGCAAACAGAAGCTGGAACTCCAGTTCCATCACACTGAGAAATAATAGATCCAATATGACCTTTCCAACCGGGCTTGTTGGCATTCACTTGGTTAGAACCACCACAAACATAATTCTGACGATCTAAAAAGTCGCCTAAATTGTTAATAGCACGAAAAGGTGTAGCAACACGATTACGTCCATTAATAACTCCTGTTGCATAAGGTGTGTTCCAAGATTTGGTGAGAACTTTACGCGTCATAACGTCACTACTATCATTTTTGGAATTAATCGTTTGAATAGTAGAATAGCCATTGAAAGGACCACCTAATACTTTAAAACTAGTAGGTCGGCCTGCATATGATGGTTGAGTATAAACTGATCCTGACATATCGTTAATATATTATAATATATTAATATATAACAAATTATGGATGACCGGAAGATTTTTGAAGAAAAAGAAAGAGTATTAAAAGAATCAGAAGATAAAGCCGACAATTTAGAAAAACTTATTACTGAAAATGGTATATTATCTTACAATCCTACGTGTGTTCGTAAAAGATCGAATTGGGGTCAAGGTTCTCCGATCTATAAATTTGATGACGAACGTTTCCAACCTCAAACGTTTCTAAAGGATATGCCAGATTCATCACCAAAGTTAGACGCGTTGATGAAAAATATAGAAAATTTGGATCGTCAAGATAAGCAAAAATACGGGAAATTATTCAAACATTTTATATTTTCAGATTTGAAATCAAGTACTTATGGAGCCAAACTTATTGCCTCGGCATTTATGGCAAAAGGGTATAATCTATCTTATACTGCAGGGTCAACTAAGATATCTTCTGCGGTGGCTTCGCCAGTCCCTTCCCTAAAAAAAGATACAAAATCTCCAGAGGAAGAAGAAGACGATGACGAATTTCCAGTGGGAGAACTGGAAGAATTAGATGAAAAAAAGCCAAAAATGTCTGTAAAGGAAATTAATGAACGAGATTTGAAAGCAAATTTTACTGCCGAAGAAAGCATTAAAGGAGGTAAGGGATCTAAAAAATATCAAAAAATAACTCTTATTGATGATGAAGTTCTCATTAAAACAAAACAAAACAATTTTTATATTTTATCTTCTGTAGGTGTTTATGATCAACCAATCAATGTTAGTATGAAAAAAGATATGTTAAAAAAATTCAATCAACGTCCTGAGAACATTCACGGAGAACTTGTACGATTTATTATTTTAGATAGTGGATTTAAAGAAGGAATTGACCTGTTTGATATAAAATATATTCATATTTTTGAACCATCTACAGTTCCTTCTGATCAAAAACAAGTGATTGGTCGTGGTACGAGAACCTGTGGTCAAAAAGGATTGGAATTTCACCCACATCAAGGATGGCCATTACATGTATTTGTTTATGATCTTAAGATTCCGGAATCATTACAGGGTTCTTTTATGGGTGCAAAGACGACTATGGATCTTTATTTAAAAGCAATGGATTTAGATATGAAATTGTTAAATTTTTCCCACGATTTGGAGAGAACTACTGTGGTCGGTGCAGTCGACTACGAATTAAACAAAAACGTACATAGTTTTTCTATTCCCTTTGTTTCAGTAAATGACGACGAAGAACACCACCGTGCTGTTATTAATGAACACGTAAAAGATGATGTTGAAGTGTTATATGGCGGCAGGGAACCTACGTCTAGCTTCGCTACCCCCCTGCGACCCCTCCCTTTTAATAAAAATGGGGGAACAAATCAAGAAATACCTAAAAAACGTAAATTAGTTATTCGACAAGATAATATAGAAAGGGAGGGGTCGCAGGGGAACCGTAGGTTCCCTGCTAAAATGGTTATTCGACAAGGTTCTCCAATAGAAGGATTTGCAAAGCCGCCAGGCGGTGCAAATCCTAGATCATCCTTAGATAATCCTCTTCGAGGATTATCGGCGGATGATGTAATAAATAATTCTAATAAACAAGACAAACAAAAACTTGGCCATCTGGAAATGGCTGCATATATTCGTCAAAATTTTGGGGAATTCGCTTGGGATCCAGTGAAAATGGAGAACTTGTGTGCTGATAATAGTGCGAAAAAGGGTGGTGCAGGTCAGGGTTCGAATAACCCAACTACTAAGTTCATAGGTGGCCTACGGCCACCGGAGAACTTTGGTGGAGAACTTATCAAATATACTCCTACCCAAGATTTTGTTCGCCATTATTTTACTCCTATGAATCCTTTAAAAGGTATGCTGTTATTTCAGTCAGTAGGTACAGGCAAAACCTGCAGCGCAATTGCAGCAGCTACTCAAAATTTCGAAAAAAATGGGTATACAATTCTTTGGGTCACACGAACCACGCTTAAAAACGATATTTGGAAAAATATGTTTGATCAAGTATGTAACGAAAGTATCCGCCATCAGATTGAAAAATCACATCTGCAGATGCCCACAGATCAGCAAAAACGTATGCGACTTTTGTCCAAAGCCTGGCGAATAAGACCAATGTCCTACAAACAGTTCTCCAATTTGGTTTCTAAGCAAAACGCACTATATGACGAATTAGTCAAAATCAATGGTCACGAAGATCCCCTACGTAAAACCCTGTTAATTATTGATGAAGCTCATAAGCTCTATGGTGGTGACGATTTATCGTCATTAGAACGACCTGATATGAATGCACTTCATCAAGCGTTAATGTATTCTTACCAATTTTCGGGCGCGGATTCAGTAAAAGTTCTCTTAATGACAGCAACCCCCATTACCAAAGATCCGATGGAATTAATACAATTGTTTAATCTTTTGAAACCAGCTGACGAACAAATGCCTGCCGACTTTTCCAATTTTTCTACCAAATATTTGAAAGAAAATGGGGATTTTACTGAACACGGACGTTCTCAATATTTGGACGACATTGCAGGTTACATTAGTTATTTGAATCGTGAAAAAGATGCTCGACAATTCTCTCAACCACAAATTCATCACATAGAAACTCCTATTATACGTGATATTAAGACAGCTGAACGTTTTGATAAAAAATTAGTTCAGAATATGTTAGATACCAATGTTTCAGATCTAAAACAACAAATTCAAGAAGAAACCAAGAAACTAGAAGGAGAACTTGGTGAAACCAATGCACAAACATTTTCCTTCTTAAAAGACGATATCTGTGGAGATTTAGAGGGCCGACCCAAGACTCAATGTGTCAAAGTGGTGAATAATAATATTCGTGAAATGGTAGCAATTGCCAAAGAACAAGTACAACATATTCGTGATAAAATTAAAGAAATCAGAGAACGTATCAAAGAACGTGGACAAATGAAAAAGACCGCATTTGCTGAAGTAAAACAAAATATCGAAAAATATGGTGATCAGTACGAACGATATCAAGGTTCTCTATTATATCAATTAAGAAAGAAATGTGCAGTGAAAGTTGGAGATAAAACAACCTTAGATGAGAACATTCACGAACATCCTGTTATCCATAAATATGACCTGGCTATCGACGAATATAACAAGGAAATCGCCGAACTTCACGAACAACTCAAGAACTTGACTGTTAATTATAAAAAACGTATGGAACATTTAAAACATATGTTAAAAACGGATTTGAACGAACAAGAACGTAGTGTGATTCATATGACCTTACGAGATGAAAAAAAAGAATATAGTGCAATGATTCGACTGAAGAAGAGTGAAAATAACCAATCCGAAAAAATTTTGAAAGAATCCATCAACAATGCTGAGAAAAAGAGAACCCGACGATACAATAAAATACGTAAAACAGTAAAAAATATGATAGGTAACGAACGTGAACGTATGAAACAAATCAATCAAGAAAAGAAAATGTTACGTAAAACACTTAAAGACCAAAAGAAAGGAGTTGAGCACGATTTTTTGAAAAACTTGGTTAACAAATATCGATCTAAGATTGTAGAAGATTTGGTCCGAGGACAAGAACACGTTATTTCTAAAACAAAATCTAAAGAAGAAGAGAGAGAACGTAGAGAACTTGATAAACGCCATAAAAAACAGATGAAAGAACAGGAACAAATGAGAAAACGTGAAACCAAGAAACGAGAACAAGAAGATAAAAAACTTCAGAGGGAATTAACAAAGAAAAATAGGAAATAAAAAATAGGTATTTAATATACATATTTTTTATTATGGAGAACAGAGAACCCATTATCAATAATCATATTGATCAATTAACCCTTGATTTTTTAATGAATCAAAGTCAATATAAAAAATATGTTGCGAAAAATAATCCTACCAAACATATCGAGAACGAAGAACATTTACAAAAAATATGTAAATATAAACATCGTATTTCTAATATTACAAGTGATTTGTTAGATAATCCTGAAACTATGATTAGTTTAGATGTGAGCCAATCTTTTGATCAGTATATGAGAACTTTGATACGTTATTTTGAAATGAAAGATCTAGAAAAATATGATGATGACGTTTTGTTTGATGATATGGATGGTACAAATTTAGACCGAATAAATTTATTAGAACATCGTAGAGATTCCGCCGAACAAAAAATGGCGATATTACAAAAAGTCGACGAATCTATTCGAGAACCCGAAAAGTTAACGACCGGTCTAAAATCTTTTTGGGGTAAAAATCTTGTAAAGAAAATATAATTTTACACTTTTTTTAGTATGCTATTATACTTATGCAAGCACCTGTACTTAATGCACCACCATTTAAGTAAGTAAGTTGAACGGTAATAATATCCAAAGCATTCAATGATAATTTTCCTGTTGATACGGAACTAACAGTTGTTGCACCGTTAAGAATTGTAGTAAAAAATGTAGTCGCAATTTTATTTACCCATAGAGTAGCTGTTACTGGTCCAATAGCTGATATATTTCGTAATTCTCTAATACTAAAAGCAATTGTGGTAACAGTACAATTAATAGGTACAACAATCGTATTTCTGTCTATATTAGATGATGAATTCCCGCTGCCAATATAATCATTATTACTTACACTTTCACTTGTTGCAAATATATATAACAAATTTGCAGATCCACTGTTACCAGAAGGACCTGTAGGTCCTTGCGTTCCAGTAGGTCCTGTTGCACCAGTATTGGTTGCTAATCCAGGGAGCCCGATCGGGCCAATGGGACCTGGAAGACCGACTGGACCGATCGGACCAACTGGACCAATTGGACCAACTAGACCTGGAAGACCGATTGGACCTATGGGACCAACTAGACCTGGAAGACCTATGGGACCAACTGGACCCTCAAGACCTGGAAGACCTATGGGACCAACTGGACCCTCAAGACCTGGAAGACCGATCGGACCTATGGGACCAATTGGACCAACTAGACCTGGAAGACCGATTGGACCTATGGGACCAACTAGACCTGGAAGACCTATGGGACCAACTAGACCTGGAAGACCTATGGGACCAACTGGACCCTCAAGACCTATGGGACCCTCAAGACCTGGAAGACCTACGGGACCAGTTGGTCCATCGTTACCACGTTCGCCGTCGCACCCTTTAGGTCCTGTCGGACCAATATTTCCGCGTTCTCCGTCACAACCTTTGGGACCACAATGACCAGGTGGTCCATCACACCCATCCCGTCCATCTTCACCGTCCTCACCATTTTTACCATCACACCCATTTTTTCCATTTTGACCGTCTTCTCCATCCCGTCCATTTTTACCATCTTTCCCATTTTGACCGTCTTCACCGTCACAACCGTCTCGACCATCACAACCGTTTCGACCGTCTTGACCATCCTTTCCGTCACGTCCATCACGTCCATCTTCTCCGTCCTCTCCATTTTGACCGTCTTCTCCATTTTGTCCGTCTTTACCATCTTCTCCATCTTTACCATTACGCCCATCTTTACCATTGCGACCGTCACGACCGTCTTCCCCATTTTTACCATCTTCACCATCTTGTCCGTCTTTACCATCTTTACCATCACGACCGTCACGACCATCTTCTCCATTTTTACCATCTTTACCATCTTCACCATCACGACCGTCTTTACCATCACGACCTGATTTTCCATCTTTACCGTTTTCACCATCCTGACCGTCTTTACCATCCAATCCATTTTTCCCGTCTTTACATTTAAAATCCGGATGTTTTCTATTGCTGTGTCTTTTGCAAGAATTATTCTTCTTAGGACATTTTTCGGGTTTTTCATCTCTCGAATGACAATTTTGACGGTGGTCGTCCCCTTTTCTGCAAGTATCGTGACTGTTTGGCATAGAATATATTTCTATATATTCTATAACTTTTTTTCCTTTTACCAATATTTTATTTCGGTCAGGGGGCTGAAAGCCTCCAACAACTAACTCAGAAGGGTGCTATGCACCCGGAAGAGTTTGGCTAGATATACGCAGTCATAATATTCATTTGTAAGTTACAATTGTGACTTAATTTAATTAATTGTAATTACAATCGTTTTTCCCTTTTTACAGTCATTTTTACACTCGTTTTTACATTCATTTTTACAATCATCTTGACAACAATATTCTTTTTTACATTTATCATCATCCGTCGATTTCACCGATCTTCGATCGGTTACATCTAAGGATGATCTAGGTTTTGCACCGCCTAGCGGCTTTGCAAAACCTTCACAATTACAATTTTCACAGGTTTTTATTACTCTTTTATCGCGACATTTTTTACATTGACAGTCTCGTTTATTGTTGCTATCTCGTTCGCGTTTGCATTTATTACAACTACAGTTAGTGCTGTAGCTATCATAGATATCATAGTTATCGTATCTATTAGACATTTATATTTAATTCTTATATAATATTTGTTGCTAGATTTATGCTGTGTAAAATATAAATAGTAATTACTATTTTTGAATTGTAAAGTATGTTTCCATTTTTTTGTAACTATATGTATATGAGTATTCGCAATATAAAGAAACACGGAAAAAAAAGTAACAAAAAACAAAAGACATTTCGTAGGATGAATTGTAATCCTAAGATGAAAGGGAAAAATGCTGTTCAAGGCAGTTGTTTTCCCCAAGAAACATTGGTTCTCTTAAAAACATCTTACAACAAATATCATCCACATAATAAAATACACTCCACCAAATTAGATGAAATATGGAACGAATTGAAAAATAATCTATCACAATGCACGAAAGAGGATTGTTGGTTGAGTCAAATCGATGACCCTAACATTCGTAAACGTATCGATGTATTATCCTTTGCTCCAGACCAACCGAAAGAGTGGAAGAAAAATTCCGACGAATGGCTATCTAATTATGATATTATGGATGTTCTCCGACAATACGAAGAATCCTATCCCCATTTTCACGTGATCGGACCTACACCGATTGATTTCGATAGCCGACCGAAAGATTTGAATGGCAAATGTGTTTGGCAAGAGTTGTGTGATTTTCATCTAGAAAAATATATTAAGAGTGGTAAAAAGAAGCTGGGACTTGTATTCAATTTAGATAAACACGACCGTGGTGGAAGCCATTGGATTTCAATGTTCATTGATTTAGATGATAAATACGCTTTTTATATGGATAGTGCAGGTGACGAGATACCACCCGAAATAGACGCTTTCTTTCAACGTGTGGTGCAACAGGGTTTAGCGATGCATCCACCGATTCATATTCATTATTATCAGAATTGTCCGATGGAACACCAGATGGGAACCACCGAATGCGGTATGTATGCATTGTATTTTTTGATTACGATGTTGACCGGAGAAACCGAGGGGAAAGTATTTAAAAATTATATGGAGAAAATACGGTTTTTTAAAGATCGACGTATACCTGATCGATATATGAAACGTTATCGTAAAATCTATTTTAATAGTTAACCTCTATTCTGGGGTAGGTTGCCCTGAAAATATAAGATTATATATTATATTCGTCATTAGTAATAAATATAATATGAAACAAAATACAGCTAAGAAAAGAAAAAATAAAAATAATTATACGTTAAAAGGTGGTATACCATTTTTTTCGAGTAAAGTTTCACCGTCAGATACGCATTCACCAAACAAGAGTCTATCACAATTTTTAAGAACACCCAAAATCACTCCTGAAAATAATACTAATAATAATGGTTATAGTATTGACTCCTCCGAAGACATAAATGACGAGACTAATGCTGATACTGATACTGATACTGTTGGTGATACTGCTGATGGTGATACTGCTGTTGGTGCTGCTGCTGATAATAATAATAATAGCGTCCCTTCAACCGATAAACATATTACCAAATTAGAAAATCTTTTACGAAAATTAAATGATATTATTATTCAAGATAAAAATGGCGAAATAAATGAAAGTATTAAAAATATAAATGAAAATATGATAAAACTTCAAAATGATCCATTATTACAAAATAAAAAGGATCTAATTCGATCTATAGATGATGAAATAAGTAAAATAGGTGCAATATTAACAGATTTAGACCGAAAAACTAGAGAAGCAAGAATGATTAAAATGCAAATGGACGCATTAAATTTTTTAATACCAACTCAAAATTCTCTGCTGGCGAAGCCAGCTACGAATTTCCTTAAAAAAGGAGGAAATAATAAAAATAAAAAAATACAAAAAGGTGGTGGTATTATTAAAAATGAAGCTAATATAATATTAAAAAGTGCAGGGGAAACATATACCAAAATAAAAGGATATGCGGATTATGCTAGAACGAAACTAAATGAAGCAAGACAAATATCTATGAAAGCTAGAGCTCTTGCTCTAAAAAGTCGCGGAGAAGCTGTAGTTGGCTTCTTAAAAGATGCCGAAAGTAATTACAAAGCCAAAATAAAAGCGCAAGAAAAAGATATGAAAGTAAAAGGATTGGCAAAAAAGGCAGGTCCAACAAACATATCCGCAACAAAATCACCAGAATTCGAAATCGAATCTAAGGTATTTCCTCTACCATTTGTTAATTCTAAAGGGTATCGCATCGGCGACTATCAGGTATATGTTAATACAGATTTGTTACCATTTAATGGATTAGACCAAGCAAACCATTTTCTTTATAACCTATTTGATTATGTGAATTACGAAGGAACACCAGTAGATAAAAATAACAAAAAAGATATACAACAATTTTTTAATAGTACCAAACACAAATTTAAAGCATTTACACCTATTAAATACCCCGATACATCTAGAACAACTTTTTTGGAAAAACAACAAATGGAAAACGAAAAAGAATACAAACATTTAAGAGAAAGGGCTCGGCTATTTATGAACGAATTGGCAGAAATGGGTAAAGATGGAGATCCTGCAAAGAGAGCAGAATTAAAGAGTAAAATAGAACAAGAATTGGTACCTATCGATGCTTTATCAATTTCTCCAGAAGATATACAACGAAAAAAACAGGTTGTTTTATCCGAATACTTGAATGCAATTGACGAATTAGAACACGGTATAAGAGGAGACACAACCCCATTATTCAATAAGGCACTATCCAAAGACAATGAAGGAAAAGTATTTATCCCAATAAATCGTGGTGGTGGTAAAAAGAAAAAGAGGAAGAACAATCTCATCTGTTCCCAAATCAGCAAAGCTGATTCTAGGAACAGATCTAGGGTTCCCTCTGCACGCAGAGGGAAACTCTTCAAAAGTAGCCAAAAAAAGCGAAAAAGAAAGAACAAGACATTAAAAAATAGAAAAAAATAGTAATATAAATATTAAGTTCAATACTTATATTATGTCGCTTTACATTCATCCAGAAAATCAAGAATTGTTATGGAAGATTGTGAATAAAAATCCCCTAATTCAAAGCTATTTTTCCTCATATCCGTCCAATATTCAAGAGACTTGGTTCAAACAAACTATTAGCTCTTTTTATGAACAAAATCGTGCGAATGTTGCAACCTCGGAACAGTTGTATGAAATAAATAAGAATACATTGTCTTATATGATCCAAGATGTGAAACGTAATGTAGAATTTATGGAGAAAAATAGAGCACAACAACCACGTACGCTGCAACCTACACCTACAGATCTTTTAAAACCCTATTCTGTTACTGAAAACAAAGAGGATAGATTTACAGACGAATATAGTCAATATCAACAAAATTATCAATCAATGTTTGATAAGAAAGTTCCTGAAAACATTGATTTCCGAGAACAATTTAATGATCAACCGCTTTCTGGTAATATGGATGACTTAGTGCAGCGTCATTTGAGAGAACGTGACGAAGAATTAAAAAAATATGCACCTGCACCGTTTTTCGGTAATGGACTGAATCCACAATCGAACTTATCAGAGTCTACTATGCAATTAACGCCTCCGCTATCGCTCTCGGCGTTATCCCAGTCTCCTCCCGAGCAGGCTCGTACGTCGACCGGTCTAAACCCTCTATCACGCAGCGACAATTTAATAGATTCACGTTTCTCAGCGCCACTAAATGTGTTGCAAGAACCAACCAATTATGCTGTAGAACCACCATTTCCAACTAATTTTACGTCCAAATTAAAAATCGAATCGGCGCCAAACTTATCCGACTTACGTTCCGAAAGTAGGTCATCTACTAAGTTAGTAGTTGGGGGCTACGCCCCCTTACCTGAAAACATACAAATAATGGTCGAAGAACTAGCACCTGTAAAAAAATCATCGTCCGAAAGCACGGTCAAATGGTTAGACAATGAAAATTCAGACAAAATACAGTCATTAGAGCAAGAAATTGTTATGTTGAAAGGACAGGTTCTCCAACTATCTGATAAAATTTCCTTTTTAATAAATACAAATAAAGATATTTTTGATTTTTCTGCACAGCGTTTGAAGATGACCAATATAAAAATAAGTGGAGGATTTCTATTCGAGCCACAGGATCCAAACCTACTGTAAAGTTTATTAATAAAAACATATATAAAAATATACGTACAGGTTCTCTAATGGAATTATTTAAACATACCTTTTTTATCAATTTAGAAAGTCGTGCCGATCGATTAGAGAACATTCAGAAAGAATTCCAAAAAATGGGTATAAATGGAGAACGTATTAATGCAGTCAAATCCAAGGTAGGAGGGATCGGATGCACATTAAGCCATATCCGCTGTTTAGAAGAGGCGAAAAAACGTGGTTATGAACACGTTTTTATATGTGAAGATGATATCAAATTTACCAATCCAGAATTGTTCAAACAACAATTGCAAAAGTTCTCGAATAACAAGGAAATCCAATGGGATGTATTGTTGATCGGGGCAAATGTTGTTCCACCTTATCAGCATGTGGGAGATTATTGTGCCAGAGTGTTTAGTGGACAGACTACCACGGGCTACGTCGTCAAGAAGGAGATGTACGATGTATTGTTGGAGAACTTTAAGGAAAGTTGTAATTTACAAATGAAGAATCCAGGTTCTCCGGGAGTTTCTAATCCTTACGCTCTTGATATGTGGTGGAAACGGTTACAACCTCAATATTTCTGGTGGATTATTACACCACTTACTGTTACACAATATGAAAATTATAGTGAAATAGAGAACCGCGTAACCAATTATGATCATTTGATGTTGGATATGGACAAAACTTGGTACAAACCTGTACAGAAAGGATCGACTATGAAAATGAATTTAGGTTAATTGTTTATTTTTTATGTCAATCTCATAAAATTACCCAAAATACTCTTATTCTTCTGTTCGTATTCCAACGTTTGCAATCCAGCTTTGTGTTGCATTCGCATCATTTGTTGTTTATACGCGTCTTCTTTCTCTTTTAACATTCTTTCTGCTTTCATTTTGTCCAATGGTTCTATACTTTGTTTACTGCGGTCCGCCATAAACTGATCTACATTCGCAAATTGTTTTACTTTCGCGAAATCTTGTTCACCAACTGTTAATACTGTTTGATCCTTATGCACCTTTCTTATATCATCGAATTTCAGCTTGGAAAAAGGCGTGGATGAGACGTATTCGTCACTCGGTTCTTCAATATCATCATAGAGTCGTGTGCCACTCGATCCACCCAATTCTTGGACACCACGGTACTGAGTTAACACATTTTGAGATTGAACTGTCTTGACCCGTTCAAACATTTCGTTCATATTTTGTTTGCTGACGGTTCCATCCACTTTCACACTCTCATTTTCGTCTTTAAACCATGCATTACGTGATTCATCGATTTTGCGTGACATATTGTCTTCAAACAATTGATTGAATTTCGATTGAAACTCCTGCGCCTCCATTTCACTAACAACTGATGTTACCTTTTTAGCAGCAGCTTTGTTTAATCCTCCAGCATTCATAGGTACATATTTTTGTTCTTCAGATGGCACTTCAATGTTCTCTTTCTGTTGTTGTTCGTAAAATCCTATTACGATATCAAAAGCTTTTTTATAAAATAAGAAATATTTAGAATCAAGTCCGGATTTATCTGGATGAGTCATTAATACAATTTTTTTTGCACGTTTCATATCTTCTACACCAATGTTATACGTCAAGTCAAACATTCCTAAAATTTCTTTTAAACTGTACATTTGTATGTCCAAGTTATGAAGATGCGCCATTCTATAGGATGCAATGAGTCTTTTTTTCTATAAAAAACACTCATTAGTAGATATACATAAAAATGTCTTCTCTCCAACTTCCAATCATTACATCTGTACCTGAATTAACCGATTTTCAAGAGATTATGGAGAACAATCCTGGTTTAGTCATTATTAAATTAGGTGCGACGTGGTGCGGACCTTGTAAGGTAATCGCTCCTGATGTACAAGCAATGTTTGACGCAATGCCTAGCAATGTGCAATGTTTATCTATTGATATTGATGAGAACATTAATTTGTATTCTTTTTTAAAGAAAAAGCGTGTGGTAAATGGTGTTCCAGCTATTTTATGTTATAAACGTGGAAATACATCGAATGTTCCAGACGATTATATGATAGGAGCCAGTAAAGATAAATTACAAGCATTTTCTGAACGTTGTATTCAACTGGCTATTAAAATAGCTCATATCGCCTAACGCTTAGATCGCTTAGTTTTTTTATGTTTATGATGTTTTTTATTATGACGTGTTTTTCCACCCATTGCTGGTTTTGCTAATGGACCTTGTTCGGGTGTAGGTGTAACAGGAACTGCCTGAGCCATAGGAATAGAGCTTGCCGCTTGAGCACTTGTGGAAGAACCAAATGGTGAAACAATCATAGATGGTGACGCAGGTGTTTTGGGTGAGAAGATAGACGGTAACATACTAGTTGCTGAGCTAGCTGGACCGGATGGACTTTTACCACCCTGACCCGATGCTATCAATGTTACATATGCTAAAGTTAAGGATGTTAGGCCTATTAGACCATATGCAGCTATCGGTATAGATTCACTTGAAAAAGAAATACTAGATGTGGGATTAAAATCAGATGAAAGTGGGTTAGTGATTTGCCCTGACATATAATAATAATATAGTTATATTATTGTTATATCTTTTCAGGGGCAGGGGAACCTGCGGTTCCCCCTGCGACCCCCTCCCTTAAATAAGGGAAGGTTATAAAATAAAAATTATGTTTTCTATTAAGATAACATAATTAAAGGGAGGGGGTCGCAGGGGGA
>TBL_comb47_HYPODRAFT_10005345_pt1 | contig 14333 bp, 12 predicted proteins | sample TroBogypolimnion_40_FD_10682 | JGI IMG/M metagenome (IMG submission 10682)
TAATTTGTACTATTAATAGTATTTATTGTGTCTTTTAAGGATATATAGACAACATGGATAAGAATAACGCAAAGCAGCTTCTTAATGCCACCCTTGAGAAAATTGAAGGTGCCTACGCATACGCATCCATTCGCGCCTATAAGGCTGACTTCAATACTTTCATCCAATTTTGCGAGGATCACAATGAGGAATCATTACCCGCCCTACCCTTATCTATCGCCAGCTTCATCATTAAACTCACTAACGACAAGCGAAGTTCAGCAGGCATTCGGCGCGCTATCTGTGGAATATCCACGATTCATAAACTCAATCGCATGGATGACCCCACAAAGGATCCTGATGTCACGATTGAAATGCGAAGGATGCATCGCAAACTGGGGCGCTCCGCAAAACAAGCGGGTAGCATTAATCTAGATATCCTAGACCAGATGCTCTTGGCTACCGATGATTCAATTAGAGGTCTGCGAGATAAAGCTTTATTACTAGTGGCTTACGACACCTTATGTAGGCGTAGTGAGTTAGTGTCATTGCAAGTTAAAGACGTCAAGATAACCATTAAAAATGGAGTGGAGAGTATTTCAATACTTCTTAGAAAGAGTAAAACAGATCAAGATTCTCTGGGTAAATGGTTACGCTTAAGTCAAAGTGCTGGGCTTGCATTAACGGAGTGGATGAAGCAACTTCCTGAAGGGCAGGAAAATATTTACTGTGGCCTGAACCGGGCGGGTGATATTTCAAAATATCTGGGTGGGGGTCAAGTTAATCGCATCTATAAACGAATTGCCAGAAAAGCAGGATTAGATGAATCAGTGATTAAGGGGATCAGTGGTCACTCCATGCGAGTAGGTGCAGTTCAGGATTTACTAAATTCGGGAGCAAGCATGCCAATCATTATGCAGCGCGGAAGATGGTCAAAGACTGATACGGTAATGAGATATCTAGAGCACGGCAATTGCCCAGCTTGATACTTCCCGTACAAAAATTTGATGTCAATGAATTAGTGAAATTACTATTCCGAATAAAAGACCTGTTCAGTCTTGTGATCTTCAATGAACTCAAAACGAACCGTCTTTTCAATTGCATCCATTAAAGGAATGGGTGGGATAAAACCAGTAGACTCAATGGCTGACGCGTATACTGAATTGGCGCAAAACTTTTTAACCCGAATTGCACTGACGGAAAATTTTCTACCGGTAATTTTTGCAACCAGATCAAAAGCAGACCCAATAAAAACCCCAAGAGCATATGGAACTCTAAATTTAATCTTGGAAGTCCTGCTCAGCAATTTGTTGACATGCGCAACTAAGGCATTCATTGTGAAATCGGGCTTATCGATATAGTTATAGATGTGAACCCCTGGTTTGAAACCCAACGCATACTCCAAGAATGCTGCGACATTCTCAACGTAGGCCATTGATTTTCGGTTTAAACCATGACCAATCATTAAAAATCTACCTGAAGCAATTTGCTTAAGCAAGTTAAAAACATTGCCCCTATTTCTCCTCCCAAATACAACGGTGGGGCGAATGATCACCAAAACTCGATTAAAGGGATCCTCCTTTTGCCACTCTTGAAATATCAGCTCAGCAGCATATTTAGTACGCCCATAGTCATTAAATGGGTTAATGGCACAGGATTCGTCAGCACCAATATAGGCAAACCCATAAATAGCAACAGAACTGGTAAAAATAATAGTTTTAATCTCTTTCTTACGCGCAACCTCGCAGATATTAATAGCCCCGCCAATATTTACATCATCATACAAAGAGATAGGCGTGACATCATCACGATGCTCTGCAGCTAAATTGATTAAGATGGAGCCCGCATCTATAAGTTGGATTAAATCCGAAATATTTCGAACGTCCCCAATATTGGTATTATTGGGATAAGTACATCCCATTTTTTTATCAAAAATTGAAAATCTATATTTTTTTTTATTCAACAAGATAGCTAATTCAGAACCAATAAATCCGCTGCCGCCTATTATATTAATTTGCACCTAAATCCTTAGTTAAATTGAAAAATAATTTTATGAGTTAATCTCTAAATTTTTTAAAGCATTATCAAATAATTTTTCTACAGACCAGTCAATGTTGAGAAAGCCTATTCAACACATATAAGTTACACTAAAAATACCGTTATCTTAGGGAAAATGCCGTTATTAGGGAGTTTTTTTTGAGGCAATACTTGCTAAAATAGTCTTAAGTGTCTGAGCACTTTTTGACCATTGAAATTCAGCTCGCATTAAATCTCGTGCGCTATCTGACATTGAAGTCTGGCTACTCACTTTGAGCAAACTCACTACACAATTTGCCATGTCAATAGCGCTATCAGCAATGTATAAATGTTTTCCCGAAACGCCTCCTACCCCCTTATTTCCAGACGAGGTGGAAACTAACGGTGTCCCCATTGCAAGAGCTTCAAGCACTTTAGTTTGAGTGCCGACGTTTAACCTCACTGGGCAGATTGCAACCATTGCCCTAAGCAAATAAGGCCTTATATCTTTTACAAAACCAGTTACAGTGATATTACCCATTCGCGTCAGCCTCTTAATCTCATTGGTCGGGCGAATTCCAACTAGCCACAAGTGAACATTTGGCACTTGTGATGAAATAATTGGCAATACTTCTTTACAGAAATATCTCACTCCATCAATATTTGGAGCGTAACCCATATTACCGGTGATAATGATCATCCCCGGCGTACGCTGAACGGAGGGATCGGGACGATAATATTCCATATCTACCCCATAGGGAATTCTAACGAAATTTAAATACTCAGAGCCAGATTTATAGTCATCAATATCAGCTTGCGAAATTAGAGCAACACAATCAAATCTTGAGAGTTGGACTGATTCATATAGCTTCAGACGCCTAATTTCAGACTTCAGAATTTGTTTAAGATACCAGGGCCTCCAGGATAATGAGCGATCGTAAGCAATCGCCAAAGGATCAATCATGTTTAGAAGGGAACCGCCCCGATACCAATACGGTAAAAATTGTATTGCTCTTGATGTTTGACAAATAACCACATCGTAATGCACTGACATTAATTTTTTTTCAACGGTACCTACCATTAAATTGGAGCGAAAAAGTGAAACTTGAAATGGGTCTTTTGAAAAAAAACCTCGGATTAAATTTGCAATCCTTACGAAGTAAGGTAGGTTTAATAGCTGAAAGGAATTACACAATTTAAGGATGGGATCATCTATAAGGGAATTTTCAGAACCAAAAGAAACCAAATCCACAACACAATCTTTAGTGATTTGCTCAATATGCCTACACAACATTACTTGATAACCCTTAACTGGGGGGTATAGGTAATCAAGACCAATAATTAGAACCCTCATTATTTCGACATAACAGATTGATAAGTGGCCAAAGTTTTTTCAGCAAAAACTCTCCATGAAAATTCGCTAGCACGTGTCTTTCCCAGCGCAACCAGACAGTCGCTCAAATTTTCATCGTAAGCTATCCTCATAATTGCAGCAGCAATCGAATCTATATCATGTGGATCAACCATTAGAGCAGCATCGCCCGCGATCTCAGGTATTGAGCCACACGAAGTAGTAATAACAGGGGTACCAGATATCATCGCCTCCAGAACCGGCAAACCAAATCCTTCATACAGGGATGGATATAAAAAAATATCTGCAGCTGCATACAAAGCAAGGAGATCACCGTCCGCAACAAATTCAGAAAAAACTACACTCTCCGTAACCTCCAATTCACCAGCCAGAATTTTTAAACTCGCAACTCCACCTGCAGTTAAACCAACAATTACCATTTGCATTTTGGAGGCAGATGCATGCTTAAACTGAGCAAAAGCCTTGAGGGCATTTACAGTATTTTTTCGTGGGTCCAATGCCCCAAGCACAAGCACAAATGGTTGATTAAGCCCAAATTTTGAGTTTATGGCACTTAAACTATTCCTCGCAGAAGGCTCAGTCCAAGAAGAATCTGCAGCAAGCCATATCACGTTTATGCGTTCATGTGGCACATCAATGTATTGCAGAATATCTTCTTTAGAGGAGGCCGAGATTGTAGTAATCGCTTCGGCACGTTTAGCCACTATGGGAACAATAAAGCTCAAATAGGCCCTCCCGATTTGTTGATACCAAGATGGTGATTTTGGCATCCGACCCTTCTCAAACATATACATAACATCCATAATACTCACCACTAATTTTATATTGCCGGGCAAAAAAATTGGCGCGCTATTTCCAGGACAATGCAGAATATCAAGATTATCGCGGACTATACTCAAAGGAAGAGTTATCTGCTCCCAAATCGGGTAAATTTTGGGTCCCAGAACTCTTACTGAAAATCGAATATCTTTGGGAATATATTTTTCTGAGTCTTGATCATCAACATAAATTATGTAGAAATTATCATTTGGTATATTTGACAACTCTCTAAGAAAATGAAATACTACATTACCTATTCCACGACGATTTATAAGCGTTCGCGCGTCAATTCCTATCCTCATACAAGATTCCTTTTAATGGCTAAATAAGTAATTTAATAATAATTTTTTATATAACCATTCACGAATAAATAATCGAGATGCCTCAGATTTAGATTTGTTAGATGAAAAACCAAGCGCTGATACAAATAAATCAAAAAAATAAAAAAATTCCCACAATCCATGCCCAAAGTTTTTTAGTAGCACATATGGTTTATTTTTAAATACACAGAGCCATGCAAATGAATTTCCCTCTTTAATTGATGATGCGCCATGCTTGTGATATATAACTGCATTACTTAAAAAGCAGCTATAACCCTCCTTCTTGGCTCTGAAACAATAATCAAACTCTTCAAAATAGAGAAAAATATTTTCATCAAAATACCCAACTGACTGAAGTATGTCAGAGCTAAACATAAAGCTTGCCCCATTTATAAAATCTAATTTTTTCTCAGGTATTTTGGTAGCCGTTACAACCCTTCCAGTATGTCTTGAAAAATATCCACCGCCGTACGTCTGAATCATATCTCGATTATGGTAATAATAAATAATACCGCCAACTAACCCGCTAGTTTTTTTTGCACATGAGACCATTTGACCCATTGAAGGAGGCATAATTATAGTATCGTTATTTAACAGCCAAATATATCCCTCTTCACCAATCAACTGAATAAGTTTTAATCCTAAATTATTTCCAGCGCCAAATCCTTTGTTTTCATTAGATGCAATCAAATGTAATTTGATATTTTTATCCAGCTTCCTAGATTTATTATTTGATGATGTATTGGGCAAATTATTAGATTCAAAGCCTAATTTAACTTGATCAGAACTATATAAATAGCATGAAATATTATTAGAGTGATTATACTCAGGTAACTCTAGAAGATTCACCCCATTATTCATTAAATAATTTAAATTATTACTAGCCCATTCTTCTATTATCTCTAGTGAGTGGTCACTAGAATTGTTATCAACTAAAATAATTTCATAATTCATATAGCTCGAACGGATTATGCTAGATAAACATTCAATAGAGTCTACTACTCCATTCCAATTAACCAGTAATACATAAACCTTGGGCATTTTGTTACTTTTTTTCATTTGCCATCCAAATAAACCTAGAAAATAATGTTATGAATGAAAATAATATTATATTAATTAATTCAGTCATCGAGTAAAAAAATATAAAAAATAAATTTCCATATAGCGGCAATATAATGTAGGCAGAAAATATAGCAACTAAAAATCTATTCTTACTAGGATTTATCATCGCTGAATGAAATTTATTTGCAAAATATGAAAATAAAACTCCAATAGCTAGCACTCCGATCAATCCAAAATGAACATAAAAGCTTTCATATCCAGATCTGGTGATGGAATCTGGGTAAGCATACAGCCCTGTAATATACTCATCCCAGACAACGAACGGGTATGAGTCGTCCATTCGAAATTGGTATGGCACTAGTCTGATCCAAAATCCTAAATTTGAAAGTCCAAAGTCATTGGCAATATCTCCAAAACTATCTTGAAATGTTAGAAGACCAGCTAACCCAGTGAAGCTCTCAAGCGATGTTGAATAAAACCAATTAATTGGGTTATCTTCTCCAGAATATTTTGATATATAGGCCGCTAGTCCATCCATTCCAATCGATTCCGAAATGCTGGTGAAGTGCCTGTACATTCCAAATATAAAAATGACAAACAAGAAAATGGCAACCCCTCCTACCATCCATTTTCTTGATAATTCACGTCTACAATAATTCACTGCTATACATAACTGAAGGAGGAAAAACAGCATCCATCCCCTACCGTTAAAAAGCTGAAATAGTGCCACAAATCCAAAGAGTGAGACCGAAACTAAAGTGATTTTTTGACTTGCCACTAAAGCCTTGATCAACGGAAGTCGTCCAACATGTACCAAAACCAAAAATACCGTTGCCCCACGACCCATGAACTGACCTGGCTTTGATATTATCGCCTCAACTCCCCCCATAATAACAACTGCTATGGTCGCAAAAAATATGACCCAGAACAGTAAAATGTAATTAGTAATTTTTAAATTAGAAGAATGCAAGGAAACGCTGGTTGTAGAGGTTACTATAGACTGACTATTTCTAGATAAATAAAAGTAAGTGGAAAAAAAGCAAGTTACACTTAATCCAATGTATAAGTTAGCTAGGCTTGCCCCCTCTGCAGAGATGATTTTATTAATGTGATTTAGCGTTAAGTCGCCCGTTGCATCAAATACCGAAAGTACCCACCATGCCTGACCCTGTACTAAGATCAGACTAGATGCGCATATCGCCATAACATAAATATTTCTCTCTTTTGGCTTTATAAACTCTCGTAGTCCGACGACGAGCAATAAACCTATCTGCCAATACAAACACATCCAATCAAAAATCGATATCATATGCAAACCAACCGTAAATGTATAGGTAGATTTTTGGCAACCTTGTGTATAGACGCCACCGATTTAAGTCCAAAATAGAGATCTGACTTGTGACCCACCCAAGAACATTGCTCCATTAAGTTAAGTATCATCATTCTGGATTGGGGAATTTTTTAGGATACACTTAGTCTCGGTGCAATTACCTACTTACACCCTCATGGCTTTTAATGTTTTTAAATCATACTCAACCATTGTTGAAATCAGCTCATCAAAAGTTAAGGTGGATTTCCAATTCAACAGTTCAATCGCCTTTTTTGGATTTCCCAATAGTTGAACCGCCTCATTTGGACGAAAAGAGCCAACATCCTCCTTTACATAATCTCGATAATCCAAGCCTAATTTAGCAAAAGCAATATTGGCAATATCAGAGACCGAATGCAAAACTCCAGTTGCGAAAATAAAATCATTAGCATGTGATTGTTGCATCATTAACCACATTCCACGTGTGTAATCAGCCGCATAACCCCAATCACGTTTTGCCGCAAGATTTCCAAGTCTTAATTCGTCGATGAGACCTAACTTAATTTTCGCTGCACCAAAACTGATTTTTCTTGATACAAACTCAAATCCACGACGAGGGCTCTCATGGTTGTATAAAATCGCTGAGCAGGCAAACAGGCTGTAACTATTGCGATAAATTCGTACCATTGAATCACCGTAAGCTTTGGCAGCCCCATATGGACTTCTGGGTCTTATGGCCGTACTTTCGCTTTGGGGACTTTCCAAGACATCTCCAAAGACTTCGCTACTTGACGCTTGACAAAATCTGATTTTATTATCAACCGCTCTTATTGACTCTAAAATCCGAGCTACCGTCAGTCCATTAACGTCACAAATTCCCACAGGATCATCGTACATAGCTGAGCCTGATGAAAGAGCGGCAAGATTGTAAACTTCGTGAGGTCTATATTCTATGAGTAACTTTGTTATGTAGTCTTGATTGAAAGCATCCCACTCAATAAGTTTAATTTTATGCAGCACTTTTATTGGCAAGGATTTGGTTGCACTTTCAATATTTCGAACTGCTCCAATTACTTCATACCCTTTTTCTAGAAGCAATTCAGCCAAGTAGGATCCATCTTGACCACTAACTCCGGTTATTAAGGCTCTTTTCATTTAGTATTTTCGGCTTTTAATATTAAATAATTTGGCGATTTTTTGACTCATCATGCCCGCATGCTTGCTATGCAATAGATCATGTAGTGCCATATGATTTTTATTTCCATGGCTAGATAAATAAAGGACGCTTAAAAAATTGGCTAATGATGAAGGAAATATACTCAGAAGAAAGGCGATCGTTAATTCAATCTTTCCCGCATTACTTGGCCATAATTTTTTTATCTCTGCCCTAGAAAATGCTCCAAGTCCTCGATTGCGAATTAGCCTAGTAATACTCTTCCTAGGCTCACGTTGTGTAATTTTTTGCTTAGACTCTTCTGAGAATTCTAAAAAAGACCAAATGAGTTTAGGCCACTTAAAAGTCCAAATTTCAAAACTGCGGGGCGACCACATACCATTTCCATATCGGATAGTTATCAATGGCTCCGCAAGAACATTAGCTTTTTTGATTGATGGGCTTTGGAAGATAACTCCAACATGGACGAATAGCGTTCCGTAGTACCTGTCCCTATTTCGCTGGAGCCATATCTGACGCTTGATTACCACCCCGCCAATAAATGAAAGATGGCTTGCAGTATCAATGAAAAATTGATCGCCATCTTTGACATCATATTTGATATCGGACGCCAAATTCATGCAATGCTTAGCATACAACTTTGAAAAATCTACATTCCTAACTTCCGAATTCACTACTATCAACTCAGGCCCACTAGCCATTGACTCCAATACACGGCTTATTGCGTTAGGGCGCAATAAGTCATCATCAGTCATTAGCCAACAATACTCCCCCAATGCATAACCAACTGCTTTGTCATAATCAATATCAACGCCAGAATTAACTGACTCACGATAATAACGAATGACCGGATAATCTTTTACATATTTGACCAACACCTCTGAGGTATTATCCGGTGAGGCTCCATCAACTACAACAATTTCAACCAGTGGATTTAATTGAGACAGAATTGAATCCAACGTTTCACCAATATATTTACCTCGATTAAATGTTGCTATACAAATTGATAATTTAATCATTGCATTTTTTATCCAATAAGCTGGAATACAAGTCTAAGTGTTTTTGAGCTATTGACCCCCAAGTAAGCTCGATATCTTCATGTCTAGCACTTTTTTTACCGCTCAACCTATTTAAAGCACTTTTCATTTCGGCAACGTTACCTACTGATGCGTAATAGGTATTAGAATTCTCGTCATATCCAGAAATAGTGTTGGAGGTTGTTAATACAAATGTCCCTTGTAATTGAGCTGCATGTATTGATGTATTCCAGGGTCCGGCCCCATTTTTAAAGGGTAATATTACAGCGTCCGAAATGGCTAGCAACTTAGCAACTTCATCCGCTGGAACCTCACCAGTAATCAATACCTTATCAATCCAGGGTGAGGAAGCTGACTTTTCATAGATTTTTTCTTGATAACCTCCGGCATTAGGGATGGCGCCACAAATCACCAATTGGTCCTTGATCGGATCTGCGATATCAAAGAGTAATTCCACTCCCTTTTCCGGATATATGAATCCAAAAAAAGTAATTAATCTTTTCTGTTTTTTTAAATACAATGCTTTTAAAGTTTCAGCTTCTTTTATTTCAAATACCGCATGGGGAATCGAAGATGCATTTTTTATAAATCTAATCTCTTTATTTTTTAGACCCCATTTTAGACTTCGACATAAAAGCTTTACGTACTCAGGCCGAACTATTACCAGCCCACTGGGAACTATACCTATCAATAGAAATCGAAAAAAATGGCGAGGAATAAAAATTTCATGCCACGTTTGCACAATTTTCTTTCCCAATAAGAATCCTATAAGCGGTATAGCCCAAGGCAGAAGCTTATTGCTATAGCCCTGCGTTGGATATTGGATGTGAACAATATCTGGATTCCAATTACGAATGGCCTGAATAATTTTTGGAATTTGAAAAAGTGTCCAGCTTGGCTCCACCTCAATTAGGCTAATTTTTTCGAGACACGGACGCCCTGCAACCTTTCCAGTTAAAATTCCCATCGTTATTTCTGTGCGATTACTCAAAGCAATTGCAAGCCTTTTGCAATAGTCCCCCACCCCGCACTCATTTGGCGGGTAACTCCCAGTTACCAAAAGAATGCGCATTAGAAGTCTTTTCTGAGCACAAGCCATCCAAAGGTATAGTTAAATCCCATGCAATTAATCAGGGGCTCATCTGCTTCATAATGAGCGTCCCCCAATGGGCGAAAACCATTCAGTCGCGCTACATCCAACAATGAACTGACATCTCCCTTTGAGAATATTAACCATGTAAGGTCAAAAAATTTGGTTTCTTTTGTGTCAATTTTTTCTGGCCAATAATCAAAAGAGCATACGAAATACCCTCCTGGTCGGATAACCCTTCCGAGCTCTGCCAATAAACGCTCAGGTTCATAGCCGTGCTCAATTACTGATATCGCCGTTACCACATCAATGGAATTAGAGGGGAAGGGCATTTTCATAAAATCACTTACCGTGTAAGTAACCTTATCTGCATACGGCATTTTTTTTACCTCGGCGTTAAGGTCCACCCCACTCACGTTCCCATAACCCATTTTCACCAAGGATACTGGAACTTCAGAGCAGTAAGCGCCTAAATCTAAAATCTTTGCCTCTCTTGGTGCATGTGCATCTATGAATTCCAATGTTTGTGCAACATCCCAACTTTTAACCTTATCGCCTACGGGCAACCCTTCCAATAGACCTATTCGTTTCAAAGCTTTTAAGAAACCGCCCTCTAAGACAGATCGTCCCTTAGACTTCATATCTTCTCGAGCCGCATCAATCTGATTTTGATTCTGTAGGACTTTGAACATAATTTATTGCGCTCCAAAAAAAGTGTTTAGTTTTTTAAAAAATATACTTCTTAATGCTGATGACATTACCACGATACAAAGAAAAGATATCGCCATAAATCCGATAGATAGAATCAATCTTAATAATGAATTATCTGAATAATCTTGAATGAAATACCTACCTATAAATATAATGATCACAGAGATAGCGACTGGCAAAGTTACATCTTTAAAGATCCAAGAAAATCCATACCCCACCATCAAAATTCGATGAGTTATCGTTGTTCCAATAACAACATAAAGTCCATTTAAAATAGCCCAAGCTCCCGCACCTCCAATTACACCATAATTGTTTGTTAATACTATTGTTAATGGAACCATTATAAATATTAAAATTATATTTATAATGATTGGGATATATGTAGCACCGAATGCCAATTGGAGTGCATAAGGAAAATGCATGACCCCATTTAGTGCCGTACCAATTAGGATAAATTGTACAATCGGAGTTATTGATTCAGCCAATGATTTATTTTGAATCCACAATACAAGAAAATCGCCAGAATATAAAATAGCTGTAACTACAGATGGCGCAAATATTGCCATAAATAAATATGAGCTTGTCTTATAAAATAAGATTAATTCATTTAATTTCTTAGATGCAACCAACCCGCTTAATTTTGGGTAAATTACATTAAATAGTGGGGTCATCAATACATACAATCCACTTGCTACAGTTCCTGCCAATGCGTATTTTCCAAAATCATTTAAATCAACTATTTTGCTAACCAATAATTTATCCAGCTGCAATAAAATTAAACCTGTTATCGCTATTCCACTCATCCCTATTGAGAAATGCCAAATGCGCTTCAGCGATGAAAATTTAAAATTAGCATTGATGTGACCAAGCTTATCCCAGGCTATTAAACGTAAGATCGTTGTAAAAAAAATGGCTGTTAAAGCTTGCCACATAAACAATGCTTCAATAGTAGGAGATACGTAGCTCACTACAACTACACCACCCACCCCACCTAAGGTTGCCATTAGCACACTAAGCATGCTAGTAATATCAATTCGCTGCATGCCAATCAAAACACTCTGATAAAGAGCAAGAGGCCACCGACATGCAATTACCACCCCCATTAACATAACTGCATGTGAAAGGCTATTTGAACTCAGGGTGCTTGATCTAAGCCAGCCCCCAGCTATAAAAGGGGCGAAAGCTATTGTTGTCACTATAATTAAAATCGCTATAAAGAAATAGAAAAATGTTAAAGAGTGCAATAAAACCCGAGCTTCATTCAAGTTCCCCAAGATCTTACATCTTGCAATTTCTCTATTTAATGCTGGGGCTAAACCCATGTCCAAAAAACCAAACGCCACTTGAAGGCTTGCCATGAAGCCAATTAATCCATATGCCTCTACTCCTAGATGCTTAACATACAAGGGGACAACCATTAGACCTATAAGTGCCGCCCATATGGAACTCATCACCCCTGCAATGTAGTTTCTGCTAAGAGTCATTAAACTTCACTTATATTCACGTTATTTTTACAGCTCAACAATTTCAAAGCGGGGTAAAGGAAATACTAATTTTCGTCCGCGCATTGAAGGCAAAGACTCAAAAAACGCTCTAAAATGCCATGGTAGAACCAGTAAATAGTCAGGGTTTGATGCCAATAAATCTGCTTCGGGTACCAATGGAATCATTGTGCCTGGAGTAAAGCTATTAAACTTATCGGGGTTTACTTCACCAATAGCTGATATCAATCTGCTATCAATTCCATAGTACTGAAGTAATACATTGCCCTTTGTAGAGGCGCCTAAACCACAAACTCGCTCGCCCTTACTCTTAGCATCCTCAAGAAAATTCATTAATTCATTTCGAGCTTCCTCCACGCGCACCTTGAACTCATCAAAAGCCCTGGTTGTATCGAGCCCTAACTCAGCTTCATCAGCTAGAATTTTTTCTAACTTTTCCACATTTGGTTTAAATTTAGACCCAACTTTTGCAGCTGTAATTGAAAAGCTTCCACCATTAACATCATTAAACTCAACGTCCAGAATCTTTAAATCCGCCTTTTTGGCAATCCAGTTAATTTGCTTTAGGGCATAAAACTCAAGATGTTCATGGCATATAGTGTCAAACGAATTTGTTCTGATCATGGCTGGCAAATAACTTTGCTCAAATATCCACACACCCTCATCCGCCAAAGATCCTTCAATTTCACGAGCGAATGCAATTGGATCCTCCAAGTCATAAAACATTGAGAAAGAGGTGATGATCTTTGCCTTCTTACCATTCAGCGCTTTGGCTACAGAATCCGCAGAAAAAAACTCAGCAACAAGCTTAATCTCAGGCGGATAATAAGATGCAAACTTTATACCCGTTGGATCAATACCAACGAGTGTGTACAAATTTTTAGGATAAGCCCGTAATGTGGTGGCATCATTACTTCCAATGTCTATAACAATATCACCCGGCTTTAATACGCCCCCCTCAAGAATCTTTGTCACCTTGGCTTGTAGATGATTCACCATGCTAGCATTTAATCCAGATCGATAACCATAATTCATCCCATACATCTCACTAAGGTCATAACTTTGCCTCAACTGAACTAGGCCGCACCCCCCCACTGATGAGCATTGAACTAACTCAACCGGTCCACTAGTAACCTTTTCTTGCAGTGATTTAGGAAAAACCCCAGTCAAAGCCTGATTACCTACAGTCATGACCGATAGCAACTCGTTGCCACCACAAATTCTGCATTTAGAAATAGTCTTGATCATATTAAATTTTCACCCAAATAAATACGTTGATTAATAATTACTTATAAGTAATTTCCGCGACCCAATAAAGCGATTCATTGCTATTCCAATGAAATAATTCCAATAATTTCACTTTAACTTTCTCCGCCCACCGCTACCGAGTAGCCATGGTTATGAAGCAAAGCGTGCTGTTTGGCTTGATCTAAATCGTTAGCCACCATCTCGACAATCATTTGATCTAGAGTAATTTCTGGTACCCAACCGAGTTTTTCTTTGGCTTTAGTAGGGTCCCCCAGTAAGGTCTCTACTTCCGTAGGACGGTAGTAACGGGGATCGATTTGCACAAGCACATCACCCACTTTAAGCGCTGGCGCCTTGTCGCCTTCAATGCTGGCTACGATCGCTTTTTCATTCTCAGCAGTGCCTTCAAACTTGAGCGTAATACCTAACTGTTTGGCACTGCGGGTAATAAATTCCCGTACGGTGAACTGCACACCGGTAGCAATCACAAAGTCTTCTGGCTGGTCTTGCTGGAGCATCAACCACTGCATCCGCACGTAATCTTTGGCATGACCCCAGTCACGCAAAGCATCGATATTGCCCATAAAGAGGCATTTCTCAAGACCTTGGGCGATATTGGCTAAACCACGGGTCACCTTACGAGTCACAAAGGTCTCACCACGGCGCTTAGACTCGTGGTTAAAGAGAATACCAT
>TBL_comb47_HYPODRAFT_10005347_pt1 | contig 14331 bp, 7 predicted proteins | sample TroBogypolimnion_40_FD_10682 | JGI IMG/M metagenome (IMG submission 10682)
CAATGCTTCCAGCAAAGACGGCCACAGCTTATCTATTCCTGTAAAAGAAAAAATTGATTTAAGTGGGACTGCTAATTTTCGAAGGGGAGGTGTTACTAGCGCCGTTGAAACAAAAGCTGGCGGAGTAATAGTAAACGAACACGGCATTACAACAAGCGGCGATGATGGAGGAGTTTTTAAAGGAAAGCGGCACTCAGATGCTGGCGGCGGGATACGCGTAGCTGTAAAAGGCGGGGGTGATGTGCTGGTAGAGGACGGAGAGCCAATTATTATCCCAGATGCCGTAAACTCAAAAGAGACGGTTACATTTGATGGCGAGGAAAAAACTCCAAAAGAGGTCATCTCTGAAATAAACGAAAACGCTGGGGGCGTGCCAATAAAAAAAGAGGGCGGAGAGATTAATGTTAAGCCCAGTAGCGTTATAGTAACAAGGACTGCTATTTTGGATAACAGCAAGCATGAATTTGAGGGAGAGATGCTTACCAACCGCCAAATACTATCCAAGATAAACGAAAGGGGCGGGGGAGCTGCATTTGCAGATGGCGGAGAGATTGAGGATTGCGCCTGTGCGGGCAACAGCTTTAAATATGGCGGCAATTCTATGTCTGATTATGAAATTGTGCAGACCATAAAAGAAAAGTATCCTGACGCGTTTAAAAAGGGTGTTACGGAGGAAACGGAAGAGCATAAAGAAACATTTAAAAAGCTATCGGAAGGAGTAATAACATCTAAGATGGCTGCTGAAGAGGTTGTTGCGGCTCATTTAAGGAAAAAGGCTGATTATTATGATATGTACGAGGATGGAGGCCTGTTGAAATACGATGGGAAAAAAATAGCTTCTCTTCCTCTATTTGTAGAGGTAGGCGAGCCTGTTAAAAGTCCTTATGAAGGAGATGAGGCTATGTTTTACAAAATATGGGATACTAGTAGGGGCGAGTTTGCCTATTATAAAAACGGAAACAAGCGCAATACAAGGATATCGGCAGCACTTGCCTACAAAACATACTTGTTTGATAATTTCGGAATACATTTTAAACGGTTGCCAGTAAAAACACAGAACGGTCTGTTACTTGGTAAACAAAACCTTTTAAATAACTGATAATGGCATTCGAAGCACCAAAGAAATTTTTTACCGACCCAGCCACTGGAGTAAACTTTTTATCAAAGGGCGCTGGGACTGATAATATTGTTCTTTTTTTATATAAAAATCAGGTTAGCGACGCACAGGCTAAGAGGATTATAGAATTAATTGAAACAAGTTCTATTAAAAAAATATACACTAAGCTGGGGGGCGGAGATAAAAAACATTACATAGAGTTTAAATTTTTATCGCCTCATACAGAAGGAGAAAAAGAAAAAACGTTCTCATTTATTAGAGAGTATTTAGAAGGCATAGGATACAAAGAGCCTTCAAAATCTGGTGCAAAAAAAGCAGCGCCAACAACACAGTCGCTGGCCGATAAATATAAGGCAATAGCAAGAACTAATACACTAGCGCCTCTTATGATATTAAACACTTCTGCGAGCGGCGCGCCAACGACATCGCCATCGGCAATAAAAACATCAACCAAAGTTCCTCCCTCTGGGACTTACTTTACAACAGATAAAGTAATAGGCAGTATTCCATTTAAGGCTGGAACAGTTGTAAAACTTGGTAATATAATTACTGGCGGCACTGAATATGTTTTTTATTTTAGAACAGAAGATAAAGTTGACAAGCGTTTAACTAGAAAAATTGGCATAGTAGAAGATTGGTTTAAATCTGGAGATGTTTATGAGATAGTGCCAGAGGTTGGAATGAGCTTTGTTAATAGTAAGCTCAATAGAATGTTCAGAATAGAAACGATTAGTAATGGGGCTGTGCATTACTCTGAAGACGGAAAACAAAAAGGAAAAGGCTCATGGCCTTTTGTTGCATCTTATTTTTTAGATTGGGGCTGTGTTTTATCTCCTATGCAATCCGCAAGTCAATCGGCGTCTATCCAAAAACAAAATCGTTTTAAAGTCGGGGATATGGTTAAAATATCTAGCACCTCAGAGTATTATGTAGATGGAGACGAGAATAATCCGAAAGGAGTTGAGGGAAGTGTTATAATAGAAAATGCAAATGGGTCTTCAAGAATAATGGTAGCATGGGATAATGGAAATGAAAACAGTTATTTTGAAGATGATTTAGTTTTAATAAAATCTTCGAAAAATGCAATTAAAAGAGGAGATAGGGTTTTGTTAAATCCAACATTTGAGTTTTACGGAATAGGAGATGGGAATCCGAAGGATATGGAGGGAGAAATTGTATTTGTTGAAAACGAAGGTAGTGCCTCTTCTTTATTTACAGTGAAATGGGATAATAAAATAAAAACAGGCGGATATAAAGAAAGTGATTTAATTTTAGTAGGTGCTATAGCTTCTTCTAAAACACAGGCGTTTAAAGCAGGCGACCATTTTATTATACCTACTGGAACAACTGGAGAGCCTTTAGATATATTTTTAATTGATGATGTTGGCAGTGACGTTAAGTTCATTGAACATCCCAGAAACTCTGCAAACATAAACCACTCCCAGCCGTTTAGTGTATTTAATGGAAACATTCAAAGCGGAAAGTATAAATTACTAAGAATAAGATTAGGGGATGTTTTTCAAAACAGTAGTAATACGTTTACAATAGATAAAATAAATCCAGACGGCTCTATTGTTGTCGGGTTTAATGTTCCGATTGGCAGTTCTATAAGTGATAAATGGTTTAGCGGTGAAAAACTAATGGCGCATCTGTTTGTTGGTAGTTTTAAACTACTCCAAGATGTAAAAGGGGCAGATGGAAAAATAAATAACTCAGGCAGCAATCCTCCTAGAAGGAAATATTACGAAGTAGGAGATATATTTTTCATAGAAAATTTACACAGCATAGAGCCAGATGTAATATTTATGATTAACCAAATTGAAAGTGATTTTGTATTGGTTAGTAATTATGACGAATCAGAACAAGAGGTTGTACTGAAGCTAACAAAAGATGGCGGCTTATTAAGTGGATTTGAAGAGGCATGGAAGGACGGGATTAACAAACTTCTTGAGCCAACAATAGGCGATGTTTTTTTAAACGAAAGAAAAGATGCAAAAAGAACTGTTACAAATGTAATAGCAAAAACACAGCCCAAAAACGGAGAATCTGGCAGAGGGGTTACATTTACATTTAAAAGAATATCTAACGATGAAGATATTGATACTGTAAAATTACATAGCTTAAAAGAAGAAGTTTTTAAGCAAGGTGTTTTTATAAGCGGGTATAAATTACTGCCAAGAATTAAAGCTGCAAATCCAATAGAGGATAAGCTACAAAAAGAAAGTAAAAAAAGCAGCCAAAGCGCGCCTTTTGTCCATCCTGATTATCAGGTGCAAATAGACAAGATAAAAAAAGATATAAAGGATACTGTTTTATTGCGCGAGTTAACCCCAGAAGTAGATTTTGAGGAAAGGGTAAACCTTTCTACAAGAATAAATAAATTTCAAAAAGAGATTGACGACCTGACATTTAAAATGGTTGAAGCAAGGGTTGCCGAAAACAAAATATTTGATGACCTGTTTGAGCAGTCTACTATAGAAATACAAAGTAGATATGATGATGAATTAAAAAGAGGAAAGCACGAATCAGATAATTTTGCACCAGATGGAGTTCCTTCTGCACTTAGTGATGAGTTGAATACATTAATAAGAACTCCTCTTTTTAAAGAGTGGTTTGGCGATTGGGAGGATGCTTACTTTTTTAGAAACGTGCCGAATAGCGGAATAAATTGTTCCACTGTTTTATCAAAAGATTTTGAGCCGTTAATTGTTTGGCATGGTACTGGCGACCAGTTTTCTTATTTCAGGTTTGATAATTTCCCTGCTGCTTATTTTGCTGAAAATAGAGCTTATTCGGATTTCTTTGCTTCTATACACGCGGAGGATGGTGTGGGATATGTTTTGCCATTCTTTTTAAATATAAAAGCGCCTCTTGACTTAACGCCATTTAAAAATAACGAGATATCTCCAAAGACGTTTTTTGATTGGATGTTTATACATACTGGCCTTAGTGAAGATGAATTGGATTTAAATCCTATGTTTTTAGATAAGAGCTTGAAGCCTATGGCTATATGGGTTTATCTAAGAAACAATCCAAAAATGTTATTAAAGCTAGCGCAATCAAATGTTTATGATGGCATTATTTTTTATGAGTATAATCCAAATGTAACAGATAAAAGTAGTGATGCATATTCTACAAAAGCATATATTATCTTTAATCCAGAAAACGCAAAATTTGCAGCGCCAAGTAGAGGCGGTTTAATGCTTGCATCTATGAAGTCGTTTTTATTAAAGCGCGGGGGACAGATAAAATGAAACTAAAAAAAGAAAACTTAAAAAAAATAACAAGCCCTACAGGGGATTTATTATACACATACGAGTATGATGGAAACTCTTATTGCATAAGGGTAGAGGGGACTGGGGGTAGTAGAATTGTTTATGTTTATAAAAATGATGAATATGTAACAAACAAGGCTGGTATTTTTTCAACAGCAGATTCCTTAGAGGCTTGGAGAAAGTTTGAAGATATGGTTGCTGAAAATGATAAAAGTCAATCATCTAGTGGAGGTTTTAAAAACAATCCTCAAAGCAATCCAAAAATATTGCCATTGCTGGCCATTAACCAAAGCGGCGCTGATGTGGATGTAACATTATTTGCGCTTGCAGAAGATGGCTCTCAGCATGAGCTGGCTAAATTTAAAATCGATAAGAAGGATTTTGTTTTAAAAGGAGATTATAAAAAAGAAATTGTATCTACCGACTGGAGTAACTTAGATGTTATTGAGTTTTTAAAATGTAAAATAGCAATGCGTTTGTATGACAAGGTTGTTTTTGAAGCAGATAGGGAAGCGCTAGTATTTTTATTTATTCCAGAAAGTATAATGGAGCAGGGTGGCCAAGACTCATCTGGCGGAGAAGAAGGGAGCGAAGGACTTATGACAGAAGAGCAAAAGAAAGAGGCTAGGAGTAGTAAAAGTAAAAAAGGAAAGAAGGGAGAGAAAAAAGAAGATGGCGAAGAATCAGATGATAGCAAAGAAAAAGGCGAGGAAGAGGAAAGTGATAGTAAAACAGATGGCGGAGAAAAAAGCGAAGAAGAGAAAGAAGATGCAAAAAAAGAAAATAAAGGCGGAGATAAAAATGACGATAAAACTGGTGAAGAGTCAGATGACAAAGAGGGTGATGAAAACGAGAAGGGGGATGATAAAAATAAAGAAGGCGATAAGAGAGAAGAGGAGAGCAGTGAAGATGGAGATGAATCAGATAAGAGCGATTCTGACGGCAGCAATGATAGTCGGAGTAGCGATTCTGGAAGTATGGGCAAGCCAAAGTCAGATATTAAGCCGACTGAATTAATAGATAAATTGTCTAAGGATTTTGGAATGGAGCAAGACTTATTTCTTTCGTTTTTTAGAAAGGTAGATAAGGGAGAAGAGTTTTTAATTGAAAATGACTTTGAGTCTAAAAGAGAAGAGCTTGGTTTTCCTAAAGATTTAACTGCAAGAGAGGCTAGCGAGAAAATAAGAAATTCACAAACACAGTAAATAAAAATTTATGGCAGACGTAACCATGAGTCCAGAGGATGTTTTAAAACTGAAGTTAGAGAAGCTCAAAAAAATAGTAGCAGACCCTAACGCAGACCCTTTAAACAAGGCTGCCGCAGAGAGTAGAATTAAACAAATGGAGGTCAGCGGCGCTGCTCAAATAGCGTCTGCTGTTATATTACCAGAAGAGGTAAAGGATAACGACCTTGCGGCTTTAATTCAATCTTTACAGGCCGTTGTAAACGCTGGCGCTGGCGTTCCTCAAAAGGCAGGTGCAACAGTAGATAGAGCTGATGTAAGAGAGATTTTACTTGAGGAAATGAAGAGGCGTAAAATTAAGTTTGATGACTTTAGTGATGATTTAAAGTCTAGGCTTGATTCAAGCAGAACAGTTCAGCTTACCATTAATCAAATGGGGCAAATAACTCAGGGCGGATTAACCAATGCCGACTTCGCCAGAAGGAAGCTAGTGCAAATATTGCTGAGTGATTTAGTAGCGAAAAATAACGCGTATTTATACGGGGCAGCAGGGCTTGGTAAAGCGCAGCCATTACACTCTAAAATACTTGGAGAGAATGGATGGATTACATTTAGTGATGTAAGAATAGGAGACAAAGTTTGGGGGCAAGATGGTAAACTTTATGAAGTGGATGGTGTGTTTGATAGGGGTATTAAGCCTGTTTACAAAGTAATTATGAATGATGGAGGCGAGACAGAGACTTGCGATGAGCACTTGTTTAAAGTTTACTCTAGAAGCAGGAGAAACAAGTTAACAATGGGAAGAAACACATCTGCAGAAGTAAAGCCACTATCTGAAATAATGAAGAAGTTGTATGTTTCAGATGGATGCGCGAATGCTTTTATAGATGTCGCAGATTCTATACCATTTAAAGAAAAAGAGCATATAATTCATCCTTATATACTCGGTGTTTTAATTGGAGATGGAGGATTAACAATGGCAACTCCAGTTATACACTGCGAGGATGATGCTATTATAGAAAAAGTAGAAAAGCTGCTTCCAGATACTCTTGAGATACACATGAGAAATAATACAAGGAGGTTAGATTGTCCTGCTTATTCAATTGTTGCAAAAAAGGGGAATGATAATATATTCAAAGAAGAGCTTGAAAGGCTTGGACTTTTGTATAAAAAATCTATTCAAAAGCATATTCCAGATGAATATATATATGATTCTTTTGAAAACAGGTCGGAGCTTTTAAAGGGGATGAACGATACAGACGGGCATTTTAGTTCTGATAATTTCGAGTACTCTACTTCTTCTGAAGAGTTATGCAATGATTATGTAGAACTTGTTAGAAGCATGGGATTTACTGTTAGGGTTGCAACAAGAATTCCGTCTTTTACAGATAAAAACGGAGATAAAAAAGATGGGCTTTTGTCATATAGGGTAAAGGTAAACTTTGGAGGAGCTTTTATTCCTTTTTACTTGCCAAGAAAAGTTGATTATTATAACGTAAGAACTAAATATTTTGGATACAGATATATAGCCTCTGTAAGTTATATTGGAGAAATGGAAACAAGATGTATTTCCGTAACAAATCCAGAGCATCTGTATATTACTGATGATTATATAGTTACACACAATACATACATTGCAAAAGAGTTAAGTAATGCAATGGGATGGAAGGCTATAAAATTAAACTGTAACCAGTACACTTCTCCGCTTGATATTTTGGGCGGCCAGACAGTAGAAGGATATCAGGAAGGGAAACTTGTTATAGCTTGGAGCAACCAGTTTGTTCGTGAAGATGGAACAATAGAAAAATACGATGGATGTGTTTTGATATTGGATGAGCTTCCAAAAATTGACCCAAATACAGCTGGTATATTAAACGATGCCCTTGCTTCTATTAAAGATTACGGCGTTAACAGGGTAACACAGAAAAAAGATATACCTCCGAAAATTACAAACGGAAGGAATAGAGAGTTTTCTCTTGGTAATTTATTTGTTATAGCCACTGGTAACGTGCCGCTGAATACCATAGACCCAGATTACGAAGCGAACTTCAAACAAGATTTATCCTTACAGGATAGGTTTGTAGGCTCTACATATAAAATTATTGCGGATTACAGAAGCGAGTTTAATAATATCATGAAGGGCTTTGCTTTTATTTGGTTGTTTGGTATTAAGTTAAGAGTTGCCATTGAAGAAGCAAAGGCTATATCTCAGGTATTTATTTCTATTCGTTTTATGGAAAACCTGAGAGAAACATATAAGGTTTACAGGGAATACACAAAGCAGGCAAAAAACATAGGCTCTGGAAATTCAAATATTATACTTGAAAATCCAAAGACTTTAATAAACGCAATCGATACAGTTCTTGAATTAATTAAGCCAGCTCAAAGAGATGTAGTTAGAAATAAAATTGATTACGAGGGATTTAAAAGAGTTGTATTAATTAAAGATAAGCTACCTCTTGATGCACTTGATACCCCAGCTGAAATAGCAGAGGCTAATAGAATAATTGAAAAATACGAACAAGACCATAAAAATATTATTTAATGTCATCATTCGGAACAACAACATTTAGGGGCATGCCAATTTTATGCTGGGCTATGGATGACTTTCCTGTAGTGGAAAAGGCTTGTAAAGAGGCTAGTAAAGATTTATATAACGTTGTTGAAAACTATAGAGACAGGGTTTATAATCCAAGAATTCTTCCATTGTTTAACGATGGCAGATTCAAGTTAAATCTTGGAGGAGATACAATAAAAACAAGAATTATAAATACCGATAGACCTACTGGCGTTTTTAATTTTGCTCTAGCTTCTCAGTCTTTATATGCATTGACAGAATATTTTTCTGAAGATTTAAAAAGAGATAATCCAACCAGATTTTCTGGGCTTGGATTGTTGAGCGGCCTTGTTCCTCCAGATTACATTGAAAAAATATCCTTAATGGGAAAGGAGTATTTTGTTTTTAATGATAAGGAAGATAATAACAAGGAATATTTTTGTATTAAAAGAATAAAAGGCGAGACGGCAATAAAAGAGGGAATACCGTTTGCAAAAAAACAGTTTGCTTCTAAAAATAAAAAAGTTTATCAAGCATATAAAAGAAGAGGTGGCCGTGTTAGATATGTAGAGATTTATTCATTGTTTTATTATACAAGTGTGAGCGGAGATGTTCAATACGCTATTAGGCATATTCCAGCTTTAATGGTTGCTGAATATTTAGAGTCTATTGGAATAAAGACAAGGATTTACATGACGAGATATGTTGTTTTAGGCTCTTGTACTCTTAAAGAAAAAACAGCTGATGGATTTCCGCTTCCAATGTCAAAAATTACTGGCACTAGGTTTAGTAGTACTCTGTGTATTTTGCCAATTATAACTAAAGAATTTTTGCAATCAACAGATAACGCTTTTGCTCTTGCCGTATCAGCTTCTAGTACAGAAGAGGATATATATGCTCCGTGTTGTAGATATGCTATGAGAAAAGAGCTTACCAGTACAATGAGCGTTTATGGAGACCCAGATTGGCAAAAATCACAGTATTGGGAAGGTATAGAAAGATTTAGAGGTAAATATCAGCAATACGTTGACGATGGCCTTTTTAAAACAAAAGAAGTACTTCCAGAGTCGATGATATTTTTTCACGATATGTCTATAAAAAACAATTTAAGAGATTTTATGTCTGAAATTGTTAGAATGTATGTATCAAGAACCAGTAAATCTTACAGCGAAACTGAAGTTTTACTTGTAAATGACGTAAATAGATTTTTTGCTTGGTGGATGAAAACTTCGGCGAATGTAATTAAGCATAAAATAAATATGCTTAATTCTGTGGCTTATGAGAAGGATATGCTAGAGATTTACAATGATTTAATTCAGTCCAAAGAAGAACTTGATATGATTATTGTAGATACAAAAAACAAAGATGAAAGCGATTTGTATAAAAAGACTGGTCATAATATAATGTACGATTTGAGTATATACTTATCCGCTAAGTTTAGAATTGGGACTGAATTTACTTATACAGCAAAGGTGAAGGTTATTATACGAGGTTTTTCTAATTATAAAACGGTTATTGTTCCATGCATAGTTTATGATATAAGATTTGGGAGGGTTTATTACGAGTTTACAGAAGAAGATTCTAGCGGTAGAAAAACAAAAGGGAAGTCTGATATAAGCATTGTGGATGCAGAGAGAAGGGTTACAAATGGCGATTGGAATATAACAAAGGATGGCGTTTCTATGGTAAGCCTTGATAATTACATAAACAACTTTACAGAGGAGCTTACAACTTATGCAGAGGGTGATTTTTATCCTTCAACAGATGATGAACAGGATAAAAGAAATGATTTTAAGTTAAACATGAATCGCCAAGTTAAAAAAGTAAAAGAAAGTTTATGAAACCTCAAATAACAGAAAAGCAGCTCGTGGCAATGTTAAACCTTGTAAAGGGGTTAAGGGAGTTCGAGGCGAAGGGATTAGGTACAATAAAAAACCTTTCTACCTTTTCTTATTTTGGGACTCCGACTGATATTTATATCAAGTACGAAAAAGAATATATAAGCGGCGGCAATAACCATTACGAGTTTAGTATAGCCAAAGTAGATGCAGATGGTAACATTGAGTTTATTGACGACAAGTTTAAAAATATGTTTGAGAGGTTTGCATTTTTGGGCGAGTGTAAGCCGTTTGATATTGAAAATCAGGATGATTACGAAAAAATCGATTAGCAATGAGTATATCCAGAAGCACAGACCCTGCGGTTAGAAAATCCCCAAGCGTGAGCGCAACAGCGTATCCTGCTGGAGAGATTATGAAAGGAAACGATGGCAACGACTGGATTAATGTGGTTGATAGCAAAGGTGTACATCGCTGGCAAAAATATACTGGCGCAGTGTCATCTGAGACTATAAATAACAGCCCTTCTATAAGAACGCCATTAAATACTTCAAAAAAAACATTTAATACCGTCGTTGTTGGCGATAGATTTTCTTCAAAGAAAACAAACAGAATATACGCCGTAACAATAATTTATCCAAATAAATTAGAAGTGGCGTGGCTTGAAAATAGTGGCCAGCAAAGGCAAAAAGAATACTCTGACAACTTATTTAACACACTGGTAGGAGATGGGAGTTTGGAATATGTAGGCGGGAACTTGTCTATCTCTGCTCCATTAGACAAACCTACGCAGCAAAACAGTATATTTAAAATAGGCACAATATTTAGTACTGGTAGTAATAGTAAAATATCAACCGTGACAGATATAAAAGATAATGCGGTTTATTTTAAATGGGGGAATGGAAAACACGAACACTCTGTTTCAAGCTTGGATGATGCTATAGATAATGTTCGCAAAGGATTGTGGGAAATAATTACATCAGATTCAGCAGAAGCCTCTCTTGTTAAAGTGGGAGATAAATTTAATATTGTTGTTGGAAGCTCTGGATTAGCTAAAACTGTTTTTACTATAATTGGGATAAAAAACGAAATAGTAAAGTATAGATGGGAAACGGCGGATGGGGTGATTCACGAAAACGCTGCAAGTGTTACTACAGCAAATAGAAATATTAAAGATGGGGTATGGAGTATAATAAAAACATCTACTTCAGGCAATGCAAAAAACGATAAAAAATTTGATACATTTATAGAAGGACAAAGATTTAAAAGCAAAGAAACATCTCGAAAAAACACTATAAAATCTGTAAATTCTGGCTCTATTACCTATAAGTGGGACATAGGCGAGACATCTGTAAAAGATATAGCCACTGCCCTTGAATGGGTTAATAGAGGAGATTGGATTTTACTTGATAGTAACGATAACGAATTGCTATCTGATTTTACTGGCGGCAAGCCGTTTAGGGATACAATCGAGGTGGGGGATAAGTTTTTGGGTATAAATACAGGAACTATATATAGACTTGTAAAGAAGCGCTTGACAAGCGCAGATTTTGTTTTTGATTCTGACGGTGTAGATATTTATGAAAACCTTTTTTATAAAGATATTGAGGATTATATTTCCGCTGGTCTATGGGTAAGGGTAAACGATAAAGACCCTGTTATGGTTGGAGTTGATAGTCTTGTTAATACTGGCAGCGATGCTAATTTAACTGAAGATGCATCAGAAATTAAGTTTACCGATAACTTTGTATCTGATTTTGTTAGTGCTAATGAAAGGAAGCTGAAAAAAATAGAAGCATCAAATCCGCAGTTATCTGATTTAATAAACAAGACGCTTAATTTTATTAGTATTAAATGGGGTAACGCGGACTTAGTTTCAGAAGTAGTTGCTACTAAAAAAGAAGAGGCAATTCCAGTGGAAACAAAAGTTATAAATGTGATTGATGGGTCTATTGTACACTTGAAATTTATTAAAATAATATCCAACTCTGGTAAAAATAAATTTACAGACGCGGTGTTTAATAAATGGGACGACCCAGAATTAAAACAGGTAATGTTAACGATAGAGCAGGATAGAAAAGCTATACGCGGAATGTTTGCAACGGTTAAAATGCAAATAAAATGGCAAAACGAAGAGGGTATTACGTTTACAATGAAGGTTGGTAAATCCAATAATGGATATTACGAGCCCAATTACGAAACGCTTGCTACATATATAAGAGAAAAGCTCGCGTTAAAAACGATGGATAAAATTTGGGGTAATACTATGACGCTGGATTTAAGTAATTATGCTTTTTATGATGACGACTCTGCCCCAGTAACTCATCAGCCATCTTTAACTGAGGCAGAGCTTGTAGAGCAAATAGAGGGTCTTAAAACGGCTCTTGGATTCGAGGAGGATGAAGATGAAAGACAAAAATTAAAATCTCAAATACAGGAGCTAGAGGAAAAGTTTAACAACAATATTTTAAACAGAAAATAGTTTTTATGGCAACCAGACAAGAATTACAAGCGGCAATAGATAAAATGAAGAAGGTAATGGATAATCCAAAATCTTCTATTGTAATGAGAAAATCTTTAAAGAAGGCTATTGGCAAAGCCAAAGAGCAGCTTCAGGCCTTAAACAAGGCGGACGGAATGGTATCCAAAGAAAAGATTAAAGCCATAAAAACGCATGCTGCAACCGTTGCGGACGAAGTAAAAGAGAAAGCTACTGCTGCTGCCGCTAAATTAAAAAATATGCCAGCGGTAGATTTGCGGAGGCTGGCTGTTAAATACAGAAAAGCGCAAGGGCTTGGTACTTCATCGGATGATATAGAAAGAGACGCTGGCAGGCCTGCGTTGCCCATAGGGAAGCGTATTTCAAAGAACGGTAACAGGTACTACGAATACAGGGCAAACAGAACTGACGTAAAGCAACCGCCAAAAACTTATCCAAAACTAGAGCTTGGAGGAGAGATTGAAAGAAAAGATTTAACCAAGCTAATTAAAGGAACTAATTACAAGGTGGGTCTATGGCTTCCGTATAGAATAGAGTTTTTTAGAAGAGAAAAAGAAGGAAAAATGGGGCAGGGAGGTATTATGGTTTTAAGAGAGTTTGTGGATAGAGGATTTGGTATGTCCGCAACGCCAACTGATAAATGGTCTGTTAGTATTAGAAAGTATAAAAAAGGAGAAGGCGGATACTACGATGAAATTGAAGGAGGATTATCTCAAGAAAAAGCGTTCGAGCTTGCTAAAAAAATAATGGACGAGGATGGTATATGGGAAAGCAAACTTGAGAAGGGAGGAAGTATTGGGGATGCTCCATTTAATATTCACGGATTTGAAACGGAAGATAAATACGATAAAAAGAAGCCAGATAAATCTGCTTCTAATGTGAAAGATTTTTATCAGGCTAAAAGAATGGCTATTGAAATGGTAAACAATGGCTTTTACAAGGCGTGTATTTATTCTAAATCTGGATATTTATGGGAAGTAGATAAAAACGGAATTAAAGACTGTTAATTCAAAATAAATTTTTATGGCAAATTACATGGGTGAAAAAGGCGACGAGCTTGTTATTGAAAGTATGGGTACTGGCGTTATGAAAACATACTCTTTAACAAACGCTCTTACAATAGAAAAAGTTGATATGCTTTTTGATTCCCCAGATGAAGCTAAAAAATGGGCTGAGAAAAGGGGGATGTTTATTGTAGATGAATTTGCGGATGAGGAGATAGATGAAGATGATGAAATGAAAAATGGCGGCAAAATTAAACTTAGGTTTGAGGCTGGCGGAGTGCCAGAAGAAAACGAGTATGAGGTTAGATTAAGGTCTTCCAATGAAAAATATGCATTTGATAATGGGTTTGGAGATAACCATCCTGTAATACACTACAGTCCTAGTTTAATGGCCTTAACAGAATATCTAGAAGATACTCTTCCAGAAGATGTAGAGGTTGTTTCTATTAATGAGAAGGCTTATACAGGAACAGCGGAGAGTGAAGAGGCTTTTGGAATGGGCGGTAATATAAGACAGTTGCCAGCTACGGCTGGATATAAAGGCAAGCGCGGTAGAGATAAGGATAGGCACGCTAAGCCTGTAGGTTGGCGTTATACTGGCGAAGGCGCGAAGAGGTTAGGAGTCGACCCAATGAGTCCAGTATCTGAAACACATTACAATAAATACAAAAATGTTTATTTCAGTGACAGAAATGGAAAAGAGCATCGTTACCTGTACTGCGAGCAAAGAGAAGATAGAAGTGATAAAAGGCGTGTGCGCAGGCCGCTTTACGAAAAGGGAGGTATTACTGGNGATGTACATTCTTTAACAGATGCGGANTTGAAAAAAGAAGTAGANAAAATGCTTGAGCTTATT
>TBL_comb47_HYPODRAFT_10005348_pt1 | contig 14324 bp, 14 predicted proteins | sample TroBogypolimnion_40_FD_10682 | JGI IMG/M metagenome (IMG submission 10682)
AACTTGCTCAACAACATCCAATTTAAAAGCCAACGTGTAATCACGTTGTGTCCGCTTAATCCCAATGCTCATGTGACTCTCCTTGATTAACTCAAAAAAGTGTCAACTTATTTTAGGACGGGTCACCCAAATAAAATAAAGGCCGCAATAGCGGCCTTTATTTTTTTAAAGTTACACTATGTCTTAGCTTGCAAAGTTTGCGCTGGCAAAGTCCCAGTTGGCTAATGAAGTCAAAAATGTTTCTACATATTTAGGGCGCGCATTACGGTAGTCAATGTAATAAGCATGTTCCCAAACATCGATAGTTAACAGTGCTTGATCACCAGTGGTGAGAGGTGTGCCGGCAGCACCCATGTTAACGATATCTAAAGAGCCATCAGCTTTTTTAACCAGCCAAGTCCAGCCAGATCCGAAATTACCAACTGCTGAAGTTTGAAATGTTTTTTTGAAGTCATCAAATGAACCCCATTTAGCATTAATAGCATCTGCTAATGCGCCAGTTGGAGCGCCACCGCCGTTTAGGTTTCATACTTTGCCACAAAAATGTGTGGTTCCAGATTTGTGCTGCATTATTGTAAATGCCTGCAGAAGACTTTTTGATGATTTCTTCCAAGCTATTAGCCTCAAACTCTGTCCCCTTAATTAGGTTGTTGAGATTGGTGACATAAGCTTGGTGATGTTTACCATAGTGAAACTCTAGTGTTTCTTCTGAAATATAGGGAGCTAGAGCATTTTTAGCGTAAGGTAGTGCAGGTAGAGTATGTTCCATTGAGTTTCCTTAAGTGGGTTGATAAAAATTTTAATATCGAATTAATGACCAAGTGAGTAGACGCAAATTCATTTTCTCAATGATTTATTTTTTAGCACGTGGATGAGCCTTGTCATAAACAGAGGCTAAATGCTGAAAATCGAGATGCGTATAAATTTGAGTGCTACTGATATTTGCGTGTCCGAGCATTTCCTGAACTGCGCGAAGATCCTGACTGGATTGTAGCACATGGGTAGCAAAGCTATGTCGCAGTAAATGTGGGTGCATGCTAGAGTTAACCCCTTGTTTAAGTGCCCATTCTTTCACCCGATATTGCACCGCCCGAGGGGTGATTCTTCGTCCCTGCTGGGTGACAAACAATGCTTGGGCATATTGTTCACTGATGGAGATTAGCGCCCTACGTTGTAACCAAATTTTTAATGCGTTGATAGCATGACTTCCCATAGGTACGATGCGCGTTTTGTTCCCTTTTCCGTTAACTGTAACGGTGCCTTCAGAAAAGTCCACCATATCGATATTTAAACTCACCAGCTCAGACAAGCGTAAACCAGAAGAATAAAAAAGTTCTAAAATAGCATGATCGCGTTGCTCTAAAACACCATCGCCAGCGACATCTACAAATTTGACGGCTTGATCAACAGATAGTGCTTGTGGCAATGACTTGGCCATTTTGGGTGCGCGTAGACCAATGACTGGATTTTGCGTAAATTTGTGATGCTGAACCAAATAAGCATAAAAGCCACGCCAGGCTGACAGAGCTCTAGCAATGCTTTTTCCACTTAATCCGCGACTATTAAGTGTTGCGATAAATCGTCTAATTTGTGCATTTGATAAAGAGGCTAAACTATCGATATCAAGGCCAGCTAATATTACTAATGATTCTAGAAGTGCAATATCCCGGCTATAATTTTTGCAAGTAAGCGCGCTTAAACCGCGTTCGAAAGTTAAATGCTCAAGATATTCTTTAAGATGCTTCACTAGACTTCCTCGCTAAGTCATTAAATATGACGCGCCAAAGCTGCACTAATTAATTCACCAATTAAGGTCAGATAAATCGTCCCCATCTCTGCATTGAAGCGATGCTCTTCTTCTGAAGCTAGAATGAGAACACCACTTGCCTGCAAGCTATGTGCACTTAGGGTAAGTGGAATAAAAGCAAATGAGCCTAACTGACTAGCTAACAAGTCTTTAGCGACATCGGGTTTAGCACCACAAAAAGGCTGACTTAAACTAATGATCCAATCAATAAATTCTTTTTCTACTGTTGCAAAGGCAGCTTCTTGTGTTAAAGAATTATCGTTAGGTTGTATCCACAAACGAAGTAGTGATTGGGTTACACCAAAGTCTTGTTGCAAACTCTGTGCTATAAGGGATTGGAGAGTATCGAAGTTTTGATTAGCAAGTAATTGCACACTTAAACGGTATACTTTACTTTGCGTCAAATCATTGTGTTTACCTGACTCAACCATTTGAGCCAATATGGCCTCAAGTGTTCGGATTTTGTCCCGCTGCGCTAATTGTTGACGTTCAGCTAGTGAAATAGTGCCATTACCATGTGGGCTTGGTAGATATATTTCAGTGAGCAAGCTCGCATGTTGCTCAAAAAAATGCGTATGACTTCGCAAGAATTCACTGACCTGATCAGCGGTAATAGCATTATTTTGTTCAGTACTAACTTGTTGCATGAATATCCTTAAATTTCTTTCTTCTGTATAGGGTTACTTAGCTAGCGGCAAGGTAACACTTCCGCTAAATACTGTGATCGCTGGGCCTGTCATCATAACGTCTGCATTGTCACCTTGCCATGTTATTTGTAGTTCTCCACCCCTGGCTGTGACTGATACGGGGGATGATAAAAGTCCCCATCTTATTCCAGCAACGACTGCAGCACATGCCCCAGTGCCGCAAGCTAAGGTTTCGCCACTGCCCCGCTCAAATACTCTTAATTTAATATGGTGAGGATCTATGATTTGCATAAATCCAGCGTTGACTCGTTCTGGAAATCTTGGATGCAGCTCGATTTTCCTTCCTATTGACTCTACGGGGGCAGTGTCAACATCCTCTACAATTTGCACTGCATGAGGGTTGCCCATAGATAAGGCAGCAATAGTGATCGGTTGACAGTCTAAATCTAATGTATAGCTTGTATTAGCAGTATCTGCAAAAAAGGGAATATCTGCTGGTGTAAATTGAGGAGTGCCCATATTCACCGTGACCAAGTCATGTTTTTCCAGTTTCGGCTTGATAATACCACTAGCAGTTTCAACACTGATTTCATTTTTAGTCGTTAATTTTTGATCGTATACAAAGCGTGCAAAGCAACGTGCACCATTACCGCACTGTGATACTTCATTACCATCGGCATTGAAAATGCGATATTTAAAATCAGCAAGCTGCGAAGATTCAACCAAGAGTAACTGATCAAAGCCGATACCAAAATGTCGGTTTGCAAGACTTTGAATTTGGTGTGGTGTTAGGTGAACGGATTGATTAATGGCATCAACGACCATAAAGTCATTGCCTATACCGTGCATTTTAGTAAATTGTAACTTCATGTGTTTATTATAAATCTCTAGACTGTAATTAGCTTTTTATTTGTTTATATATATGCTTGTTACTTAATAAGTTAGGTAGAATGTTCGCCTAGACATTGACCTGATTTTCATGCTTCAGCCTTTAGTATGCAAATCACTTCATTTTTTTGTTAATTAATCAAGGCGCATAATGAACGAATATCTATTTACTTCAGAATCAGTTTCTGAAGGTCATCCAGACAAACTTGCAGATCAAATATCCGATAGTATTTTAGATGCTATTTTAACTCAAGATCCTAATGCCCGTGTTGCTGCCGAAACCTTGGCCAACACAGGTTTAATAGTATTAGCTGGGGAAATTACAACCACCGCTAATGTAGATTATATTAAAGTGGCACGCGAAGCCATTAAGCGCATCGGCTATGACAATACTGAATATGGTATTGATTATAAAGGTTGTGCAGTGTTAGTTGCTTATGACAAACAATCGCCAGATATTGCCCAAGGCGTTGATACCGCTGATGATGACCCGCTAGATCAAGGTGCGGGTGACCAAGGGTTAATGTTTGGTTATGCAGTTGCAGAAACCCCGCAGCTCATGCCCTTGCCAATTTGGCTGAGCCACCGTTTAATGGAGCGCCAGGCGCAAATGCGTAAAGATGGTCGTCTACCTTGGTTACGTCCGGATGCCAAATCACAGGTCACTGTGCAGTATGTGGATGGTAAGCCATACAAAATTGATACGGTAGTACTTTCTACTCAACACGCACCAGAAATGTCTTTAGAAGCAATCCGTGAAGCGGTGATTGAAGAAATCATTAAACCTATGTTGCCGCAAGAGTTGATTAAGGGCGAGATTAAGTTTTTGGTCAATCCTACTGGCCGTTTTGTGATTGGCGGTCCACAAGGCGATTGCGGTCTAACGGGTCGTAAAATTATCGTGGATACCTACGGTGGTGCGGCTCCCCATGGCGGTGGTGCTTTTTCTGGTAAGGATCCATCAAAAGTAGATCGAAGTGCAGCTTATGCTGGCCGTTATGTCGCTAAAAACATCGTGGCTGCTGGTTTGGCCTCTCGCTGTTTGGTGCAAGTGAGTTACGCTATTGGTGTTGCCCGTCCAACTTCGGTGATGGTGGAAACTTATGGTACTGGTAAAGTTTCTGACGAAGTGCTTAGGCAGTTGGTGTTAGAGCACTTTGACTTGCGCCCTAAAGGCATTGTTCAAATGTTGGATCTATTACGACCCATTTACACAAAAACAGCCGCTTATGGTCACTTTGGTCGTGATGAACCTGAGTTTACTTGGGAAGCTACTGATAAAGCTGAGTCATTAAAAGCTTCAATTTAGTCCTAGGAGTTGCTCAACGACATTGTGTCATTGTGCAACTCTCCAGCAGAACGGGCGTAGACGATGTTGAAAATTGTTCCAACAAAGCAAGTATGTTTAGGCATGTTTATTCATGAGCTGCAAGGCCCATGGCTTGAACATCCGTTCTGGAAAACTGGATTCAAATTAGAGGATCCTGAGGATTTAAAAAAACTGCAAATGAGTGCTGTAAGTGCTGTGGTGATTGATACTGCTAAAGGTTTAGATGTCAATCTAGAGGTCACAGTAGATATTGATTTCGTACCTGTCACAAAAACCAAAGCCAAACTCTCTTACTTTAAATTAGAGCATGAACGTGCAAGTCAGCTGATTTCTGAATCAAAAGCNATTGTCATTACCTTGTTCGATGATTTGCGTATTGGCCGGGCTCTTTGTGCACCGACTGCTCTTACATTGGTGGATAATATNGCAACTTCTTTAGTNCGCAACTCAGACACTTTAATTAGTTTATTGCGTTTAAAAAATAAAGAGGATTACGCCTACCTTCACCCGATAGCTGTCTGTGCTTTAATGATTGTTCTGGCTAAGCAACTNGGATTCCTAAGCGACAAGATTAGACAGGTTGGCCTNGCTGGATTGCTTCACGATATCGGAAAAATAGTCATTGATAGTGAAAAACTAAATAGGTCGGATGGGCTTACTGAAGCTAAGTTTTCTGAAGTTAAGTTCCATCCTGAGATTGGACATGCATTGTTGTTAAAGGCCAACATCACTGACCCTGTGGTGTTGGATGTGTGCCTACATCATCATGAAAAGGTAAGTGGTTTGGGTTATCCCCATCAGCTAAAAGCGGATGCGATTAGTATTTTTGCAAGGATGGCAGCAGTATGTAATATGTATGATTCCATTTCGTCAAATCGACCTTTAAAGGAGGGTTTGCAACCAGGTATGGCTTTGCAACACATGTCTCAATTGGAAGGTCAGTTTGATGATCGAATTTTTAGAGCTTTTGTTAAGAGTATTGGTATTTATCCAGTAGGCACCATGGTTAAGCTTAAGTCTGGGCGCTTGGGGGTTGTGGTAGAGCGGGGCGCAAACTCTTTATTGAAACCTGTCATAAAAATATTTTACTCAACGCATGAAAACACACGCATTCCAGCTGTCTTAGTAGATTTGGGACTCACTGAAGAATATGATTCTATTATTGGTCATGCCGAACCGTCAGACTACACTTTGGGGGGCATAGAAGAAGTGTTAAGTTTTACGTATTCTTAATACTTTAAGAATTGCCAAATCTTAGAAAAGGCTCTAAGCAGCTTCTTTTCATAATGAGATATAAAAAATCATCTTAAACATGCATTTGCTCTAAGATTATTTTCTGATTTTTTTGTTGGTTTTTTGATAATAGTGGATATACTGAACTGTATATAAGCTGTATTGATTAACTTATTGAATTTTTTTAAATAACTAAAAGGAGTATCAATCATGGGTAAAGTTAATAAACTGCTAGGCCTCTTGTTAATCGGCGCATTACTTGGAATTTCTAACGTAAGCTTTGCTGGGGAGTTTGATGGAACTTGGTTGTTGCAAGACACGCATGGCGGTCCATACAAGGCAACATTAAGCTTGGATGGCAAGGCCTCTGGAACGCACGGCGATGCAATGAAACACGGCACTTGGAAAGAAGAAAATGGTGCAATTTTAATTGAATGGACTACTGGCTGGAAAACACGTATTTCTAAAGATGGGGACCATTATATCAAGACCTCATTCAAGCCAGGCACGACGATTTTAGATAAACCAACAGATGTATCGAATGCTAAAAAATTAAAGTAACGTCTTACACGAAGTCTTTAAGTAGCCGTTTAAAAAAGCTCGCATAATTTGTGAGCTTTTTTATTAAATAATTAGTGCTCATGGAACTCAAACATGACTAAGTATTTATTAATAGCGTATAATAGTTAGTATTCCGAGGAGCGTTGCGAGAGTCTTCTCCCAGGCTCGGAATACGTTTTAACGACGCTCACCATTATTAACCGTACCGGATACGGAATTTGGGTGAGATTAGCGTTTTAACCTCCTTCTCTTAGCACACCCATTTCCCTCCGGTTACACATTCAAGGATAGAGAATGAATACTGTGACTGACTTAAAATTTAAAGATTATATTATTGCCGATATTAGTTTGGCGAGCTTTGGTCGCAAAGAAATTGCGATTGCTGAAACAGAGATGCCGGGATTAATGGCTATTCGTGAAGAGTTCTCTGCAGCGAAACCACTAAAAGGTGCCCGCATTACTGGTAGCTTACACATGACAATTCAAACAGCGGTTCTGATTGAAACTTTAAATGATCTAGGTGCAGATGTACGATGGGCGTCATGCAATATCTACTCAACTCAAGACCATGCAGCAGCGGCGATTGCTGATGGTGGAACACCTGTTTTTGCCATTAAAGGTGAGAGCCTGACCGAGTATTGGGATTACACACATCGTATTTTTGAATGGCCTGCGAGCCAAGATGGACGAGCACAATACACCAACATGATTTTAGATGATGGTGGTGATGCGACTCTGTTACTTCATCTAGGCACACGTGCTGAAAAAGACTTATCAGTAATTTCTAAACCTACGAGTGAAGAAGAAATCTGTTTATTTGATGCTATTAAAGCAAAGCTTAAAGTCGATCCAAAATGGTATTCAACCCGTTTAGCCCAAATTATTGGTGTAACCGAAGAAACCACCACTGGTGTACATCGTTTATATCAAATGCATAAGGATGGCAAGCTTGCATTTCCTGCTATTAACGTTAACGATTCCGTTACCAAGTCTAAATTTGATAACTTGTATGGCTGCCGTGAGTCATTAGTTGATGCGATTAAACGTGCAACCGATGTAATGATAGCTGGTAAAGTTGCGGTAGTTGCTGGTTACGGCGATGTTGGTAAAGGTTCTGCACAAGCTTTACGTGCCTTGTCAGCTCAAGTCTGGGTCACTGAAGTTGATCCAATTTGTGCGCTACAGGCGGCAATGGAAGGTTATCGTGTAGTGACTATGGATTATGCTGCAGAGCATGCGGATATATTTGTAACTGCAACAGGTAACTACCATGTGATTTCTCATGCGCACATGATTAAAATGAAGAATCAGGCCATTGTATGTAATATTGGCCACTTTGATAATGAGATTGATGTGACCTCTCTTGAGCAGTATGAGTGGGATGAGATAAAGCCACAGGTTGATCATGTAATCTTCCCTGATGGTAAAAAGATCATTTTGTTAGCAAAAGGTCGTCTAGTAAATTTGGGTTGTGGTACGGGTCACCCTAGTTATGTGATGAGCTCATCTTTCGCTAATCAGATTATTGCGCAAATTGAGCTGTTTACGCAAACTGCCAATTACCCAGTAGGTGTTTATACGTTGCCTAAACATTTGGATGAAAAAGTAGCAGTTTTGCAATTGAAGAAACTTAATGCACAACTAACAACTTTAACAGATCAGCAGGCAGCTTATATTGGCGTAAATAAGCAAGGGCCTTATAAGCCTGACACATATCGCTATTAATTAATTGTTACTGCCTTAAAGGAGCGGTCAGATGAAATTGTTAGTGGCATGGTTATTGAATGCAATCGCGCTCTTTGCTGTGGCTTATTTTGTTCCTAACATTCATGTGGCTAGCTTCAGTGCAGCATTAATGGCGGCCTTAGTCATTGGCTTCGTCAATATGTTAATTAAGCCAATTTTAGTAATTTTAACTTTGCCGATTACCATCCTGACGTTAGGACTCTTTATCTTAGTTATTAATGGCCTGCTGTTTTATGCTGTGGGTAATTGGCTTGAAGGTTTTGAAGTCAAAACTATGATGGCTGGCATCATGGGTGCTCTCGCATATAGTGTAATTTCATGGTTCTTATCAGCTATTTTTATTGAACACAAAAAAGACGAATAAATGACAACAGCTTCAGTTAGCTTTGAGTTTTTCCCGCCTAAAACGAATGAGGGAATTGAGAAGTTGCGCGAAACGCGCCTGCAATTGGCTAAATTTAGGCCTGAGTTCTATTCAGTAACTTTTGGGGCAGGCGGTTCAACGCGTGACCGTACTATGGAAACTGTGCTTGAAATTCAACAAGAAGGAGTTGTCGCAGCGCCGCATATTTCTTGCGTATCATCCAGCAAGTCTGAAATTCGTGATTTGCTAAAAACCTATCAAGATTTAGGCATTAAGCGTCTAGTAGCTTTACGTGGCGATGTGCCTTCTGGTGAAGTGAGTGTCGGTGATTTTCGTTATGCTTTGGAGCTAGTCGAATTTATTCGTGCGGAAACCGGCGATCATTTTCACCTAGAAGTGGCTGCTTACCCAGAATTCCATCCTGAAGCGAAAACACCAACAGCTGATTTATTGAATTTAAAGCGTAAAGTTGATGCTGGAGCTAATTCAGCGATCACCCAATACTTTTATAATGCTGATGGTTATTTTAGGTTTATGGATCAGTGCGCTACTGCCGGCATTAATGTGCCTATCGTACCAGGAATTATGCCCATTTATAACATTACCCAGCTCGCACGTTTTTCTAGTATTTGTGGGGCTGAGATTCCACGATGGTTGAAAATGCGCTTGGAGGAATATGGTGATGATATGGTTTCTTTACGTGCGTTTGGGATTGATGTGGTCAGTGAATTATGTGCAACTTTGGAGGCAGTTGGCGTGCCAGGTTTACATTTTTATACCTTGAATCAGGCTGGTATCATAAGTAGCATTATTGAAAATATCAGTAAATAACACTTACGCTAAGCAACTATTGCTTAGCGTAAGTGCATTAAATAACTGCTAATGCAATGTTGGTTTTTGTTTATTAAGCAAGGCATCTTCAATAAATAAATAGTCTTTGGTTTTGTTTGGACCAGACTTACTAGCGCCCCAAGTAGTCATTAGTACTATCCACCGCATTTCTTCAATGCTGATTTCAGGTTGTGGTAGGTTCATTGCTAGTTCAAGAACAAGCTCCCGTTGGGCAGTATTAAGAATCTTGGCGTTAGCTAGAAATAAAACAAAGCCTATACTTTCTCCGTTGATTTTTTTTAGTTCATCATTGGTAAAAATACGTGTGCTCACAATGTGAGCTTTTTCATATATATCAGGTTGATCAGCCATACGTTCGAGCTGATTAAACCAATTAAAAGCACCGTCAATATCTTGCTCATCAAATCCTGCTGCAAATAATTCGCTAGAAAGCGTGTTGTCATCAGGTCTAAAATGGGTGTCAATGTAGTTTTCAAACATATAAACCAATACTTCGAACATAACATGTATCCTTAAATAAAATATTTTTGAATAAGTACTTTTAAGTTAAGTGTGATGGTTTACGCATATTTCTTTAATACCAAGGTTTGCTGCAAAACGATAGCATTACAAATTGAACTACATAATTTTTGGATATTGTTCGCCTGTTTGGCTAGTGCTACTCCTTTTTTTATATCAGTAGTATAAGCATGGATGAAACTTAGCTTATCGTCAAGTGAGTTAAGAGTACTATTTTTTGCTGTAATTAATGATAATTCTTACCTATTTAGTCACGGTTTGAAAGATTCATTTCTTCAACAATATCTTGGAGGCTATCCACTAGCTTGGCGCCTTCCTTGATGAGTTGATGACAACCTTTAGACAAGGGTGAATGAATTGACCCTGGGATTGCAAATACTTCGCGTCCCTGTTCTACAGCAAGTCGTGCGGTCATTTGTGAACCACTTTGTACTTTGGCTTCAATCACTAAGCAGCCTAAGCCTAATCCGCTAATCAAACGATTACGTCTTAGAAAGTTTTGTGCTTTTGATGGTTCACCTAAAGCGAATTCCGACACTAATAGGCCTTGTTGAGCAATTTGGTGGGCTAAATCTCTATTTTGCGCTGGATAAACAATATCTAACCCCGTGCCTACTACTGCGAGAGTGGCACCATTTGCTTTAAGTGCTCCCCGATGCGCAGCAGCATCAATTCCAAGCGCCAAGCCACTGACTATACAAAGCCCATAACCACATAACCCTTCAGAGAAAGCCTCAGCATTGTTTTCTCCTTGTAAAGATGCGTTTCGACTGCCAATAATAGCGATGCTGGGTTGATTGAGTAAGGCTAAATTACCTTTAGCATAGAGAAGTGGTGGTGGATCGGCAATTTCAAGTAAAGCCTTTGGGTAGGATGTGTCGGCAAGTGTAACGAGATGATTATTGCCTTGAGATAGCCAATGTATAGATTCTGCTTCCACCCTATCATCAATGCCATGCCTGATTTGATTAGCTATGGAATCGGAAACTACTGATTTTAATTGCTTTAAGCTAGCTGCATAAATGTTGTGAGGGTTGCCAAAAATTTTGAGCAACTGACAAAAGGATTGTGTGCTAAGTCCATGAGTCAGACTTAAACTAATCCATAATGCTTTTTCTGCAAGACCTTCATTGTGTAAAGAGCGCATATAGAGAGTGGTAATAAATGATGTAAAAAATTAAATTTTATTTTATCGGAGGCATAACAATTTTATGTTGATTTATTTGTTGGAAGCAACTTCTCAATTTTAAGATTCATGCAAGAATAAATGTGGGCCATTGATAAAGATTATATAGAAGTTTAGAAGCGGTCTCTTGGATTGCAAAGTATCTGAGGATCTCATATTTATTAGAATAATCTTTTTTAAACGAATTCCTTTAGTGCAAGCACCAAAGCTTAAGCAACAAAACATGAGCAGCGTTATAATGCGTTTGTACATATTTTGGTAAGCTTTACTAGGCTTTTGCTTGAAATTGTACTTATAAGCTTTAATGTTAAACCAGTTGTATAGATTTGAATTTATTAAAAGAATTAAGTTTTTATAGAAATGAAATAGAGTAAACATGGCAATTTTAAATATCCTTAATTATCCAGACCCACGCCTACATACAGTAGCTAAACCTGTGCCAGAGGTAGATTCAGCAATTCGTCAATTAATTAGCGATATGGCAGAGACTATGTATGATGCTCCAGGCATAGGTTTGGCGGCCACCCAGGTAGATGCGCATATTCAGTTGCTGATTATCGACACTAGTGAAACAAAAGATCAACTGCAGGTTTTTATTAATCCTAAAATTATTGCTCGCAGTGGCGAGCAAGACTATGAAGAAGGCTGTCTTTCTGTACCTGGCATCTATGAAACTGTAACTAGGGCGGAAAAGGTGACTGTTGAGGCACTTAACCATGAGGGTAAGAAGTTTACTTTAAAAGCACATGGTTTATTAAGTGTATGTATACAGCATGAAATAGACCATTTATTGGGCAGAGTTTTCGTTGAATATTTATCTCCGCTCAAGCGCAGTCGGATTAAAAACAAAATGTTAAAGCAGTATCGTGATAATGAACCCGGAAAATCACGTCATATCAATATTTAAGGGGTTCAGTTGAAAATTATTTTTGCTGGTACGCCAGAATTTGCAGTGCCTGCCCTAGAAGCGCTGATTGACGCTGGCCATCAAATTGTGATGGTACTTACCCAGCCAGACCGCCCCGCGGGTCGTGGTATGAGGTTAAAGGCTAGTCCAGTCAAATTGCTGGCGGAGCAACATCAGCTATCAATATTGCAACCAGCAAGTTTAAAAGATGTTCTGGTACAAGAACAAATAGCCGCAGTAAAAGCGGATGTCATGATTGTGGCTGCTTATGGGTTAATTATCCCTACCGTTATTCTAAATATGCCTCGCATGGGTTGTTACAATATTCATGCCTCTTTATTGCCGCGCTGGCGAGGTGCTGCTCCAATTCATCGCTCTATTTTGGCTGGTGATGCTGAGACAGGGGTAACTATAATGGAAGTCGTACCTGCCTTGGATGCGGGTGCAATGGTCAGTAGCGAAATCATACCGATTACTGAAACAGATACCACAAAGATTTTACATGATGCCTTAAGTGCTATTGGTGCAAAGTTGATGGTCATGGCTATAGCAACGTTAGAGCAAGCCGGTACATTGCCATCTACACCACAAGATGAAACCTTAGTAACATATGCGCATAAGTTAGAAAAAGCTGAGGCTGAAATTGACTGGCAAAAAAGTGCAATTGAAATATCACGTCAAGTCCGCGCTTTTAACCCATTTCCAGTGGCACAAAGTCAACTTAACGGAGAGGTCTGTCGTATTTGGATGGCCGTTGCAGAGCATGGTCAAGCTGAGCCAGGTAGAATTTTATCGATAGATGAGGGTATTTTAGTAGGTTGCGGTCAAGGCCTGCTTCGTATCACTATTCTTCAAGCACCTGGGGCTAAATGTCTCGATTCACAAGTTTTTGCGCAGAGTCGCAATCTAGCAATAGGTGATATGTTTACGACATCTAATCTAAGAAGTTCATAAAGTACCAAGTAGTCAACTTATCAAGTAAAATCAATACCTAACCAACAGGCATTCATTTTAAGAAAGTTCTCTTTGTATATATCCCAACAAATCGCTGCAAATGCCGTTAATCAAGTATTATCGGGTCGCAATTTAACCTTAGCACTATCAGGGGCATTGACCTTATTCCCCAATGCAACGCCACAGCAACGTGGTGCCGCGCAAGATATAAGCTATGGCACATTGCGCTTTTACGGCGAAATTGAAGCTTATCTCACGCAGTTGTTAGAAAAACAGCTCACCGATGATCGTATTCATGCATTGCTATTGGTAGCGGTTTATCAGCTATTACATGATAAAGCGGATGCATTTACCGTGGTCAATCAAGCCGTACATGCAGTAAGCGAGCTAAAAAGACCAGTAGCCAAGAGTTGGGCCAAGGGTTTAGTTAATGCAATTTTACGTAATTTTTTACGCCAAAAAGAACAGTTAGCGGGTGCTTTGCAAACTAGCGAAGTTGCGACTTACTCCTATCCACAATGGTGGATTAATAAACTTAAAACCCAATACAAAAACCACTGGCAGGGCATGTTAGAAATTGGTAATCAACATCCGCCGATGACTTTACGTATTAATACAAAAAAAATTAGCCTAGATGATTATAGGCAATTATTATCGCGCCAAGATATTGAGTCCAATACGATCGGTCCGCAGGCCTTAATCTTAAGCCGACCACTACCAGTAGAAAAAATCCCTGGTTTTACTGATGGCATTGTTTCTGTTCAAGATTACGGTGCGCAACTAGCCGCACATTTATTAGATTTAAAAGCTAATTTACGCGTCCTTGATGCATGCTGTGCCCCAGGTGGAAAAACTGGCCATATTCTCGAGTTACTAAACCTAGAAATGACTTCACTCGACAGCGATGTGGCCCGTTTACAAAGAGTTCAAAGTAATCTAGATCGCTTGCATTTACACGCTAATTTAGTGGTAGGTGATGCTGCCTCTCCTAGCTGGTGGGATGGAGTGGCCTTTGATAGAATTTTGGCAGATGTTCCTTGCACTGCGTCTGGGATTGTGCGTCGACATGTCGATATCAAGTGGTTGCGTCGTGAGGCGGATATTTCATCTTTTGCCACACAACAAGCGAAAATTCTACCGAGTTTATGGCAGATGTTGGCAAAGGGTGGTAAATTACTTTATGTAACCTGTTCAGTTTTTAATGAAGAAAATCAGGGGCAAGTGGATAAATTTTTACAAAATAATGCCGATGCTAAGCAAATACCATTTGAGCTTCCAGTCGGTCACGCAGAGAGTAACCTTATACATATTAATGGCCAACTTATTCCTT
>TBL_comb47_HYPODRAFT_10005350_pt1 | contig 14319 bp, 12 predicted proteins | sample TroBogypolimnion_40_FD_10682 | JGI IMG/M metagenome (IMG submission 10682)
AACCCAATAAAGAATAATGAACTAGTTCATTATTCTTTATGGGTAATTACCAACGTATAATTCGAACTAGTTCGAATTATACGTTTGGTTGAATCCGTAGGTATTCAGGAAATCCTATGGATTTCCTTACGCTCTGCTTAGAGAGCAGATACTGACACTGAAGCAACAGCAGCAGCCTCATCCGCCATCTTGACGAAGTGATGCTTCATGTATCTCTGAAGATTGAAGTAGGTCAACTCTTCACCAGCACCCAACTTGAGCAATTGAGTCAACTTGGTATCAGGGTTGATCTTGCGGCCATTGGCGGCATCCTGAAGACTGTTAGCACGGATATAGTTGTTGATTTCCTTGCTTACAACGGTGCGGGCAATCTCAGTTCCGAGTGGCTTACCAAGGAAGTTAGCAAGCTCATCACTGATCTTGGTTGGCTTGACAAATCCGGATGGTTGTCTGTTGCCAGTTCGCTTGGACTTCTTGGATGAGGCCTTTGCGGCAGCCTTCATGTCGCGGGACACAGCCTTCTCAATCACCTTGAATTCAGCCTTCAATGTAGAGGCCAAAGACAACACTTGTTGAAGTCTGGCACCAAATTCGGTCATCTTGGTGGTAAGGGTGACATCGGCACCTTCAACCACGGATTCCAATACAACGTTTTCAATGACTTGTTCGACCGCGGTTTCAACAACGACAGGGGCAACAGCGACCGACTCTTCGGTCTTCTTTGCGGACTTCTTGGATGCCTTCTTTTCCTTTGGAACGGAAACAACGGTTTCCATCGAAACAGAGGCAGCGGATTCAACAACAGGGACAGGAGCAGCGGATGCGGGGGTAGATGTCTTTCGGACCATTCTTCTTATATACAGTGTATAAAGCTAGTTTTTTAAGTCATTTAACGCAACAATATATTATATATATATTGTAACCCAGATTGATGTCGTAAAAACGCCTAAAGTAATTCGTTGGTCAAACACTATTCTCATTATTCTCATTATTATTTATGTTATATTATGTATTACACGTGATCAACACAATTCCACCCATCAATCGAAAATATGTCTCCGTGCCACATTCGTGTCGTGTCATATTTCGGATAATACACATTCGAATAATATGCTAAATATCCTATCACCGCTGAAAAACTACCATGTGACAGTATAACGTGTTTACCCGTGCTTCCGAACTGAATTGTGGTTATTTCGTCGTTGTTAAATAATATTATGTTCGGATAACCCGACATAATCTGTTTAACGATGGGATGGTTAAAATCATCACTCGCTATAAATATTCGATCAAACCGACCAATACTGGAAATCGTTTTTAAATAGTAGTTGAAACCTGGATTTTTGTCAACAACATCTGTCAGACGAACGTGAATGAATATATCGTTATTGTAATTGTATCGCTCTTTGTATGGATTCGAACCTATGATATTATGTTTTATTGAGTCGGTGTGTAAATATTTATATAGCGCGTTCACGATATCACGTGTTTGAAAATAATTTCGATTTGGATAAACATTTGACTCCAGCTGATCCCGTCCTAATATCGAAAAATAGTTTCCATCATTAAGTAAAATAGTCGATTCGTATTTGTGTTTTCCAACAAACAGTTCAATTCCCAAAGATTTTATTAAATCATAGCTCGAATAATCCACGAACAAATCGAATTTTTTGGCAATCATACATACGGCTAAATTGCGAATAATCTGGTTTCCCAGCCTGCCATTTGTGCTTACTGTGTGTGACATTTATAAGTATAAATATTAGTATTAACGCCTAATATTTATATTGAATATTGTATATTGAATATTGTATATTGTATTACAGTTGTCGTTATTTTCAATAAAATGCTTCATATAACCAAGGCATTGTGGTTCGCGCCTCTCTCGACACCACCGTGAGCGCGGACAAAACATAAATCGCACCCAGTTTGCGCTGCTCGATGTCCAACCCAGTATATACTAATATTTCGATTGCGCTAATACACGCCTTTTGGATCTGTTCCAATGATATTTGATTGTATGATAGATTATATGATATTCCGGAAGGAAGCAGACCGAAGAACGGGTCCTGTAGTGGCGATATTTGGTAGCGGACAGTGCTCGTAAGATGCGCGCGAAATCGCCATATGTCTATCAAACTGACGTAGAAATTGATATATTCCGCTGTCGATAATTGGCTAAACCATATCGAGTTTGTGTAGTTGCCCAGTTGGTCGATCTCCATGAATGCGTCGATCATTCTTTGATTTAGTGGTTTTTGGCGGATTTCGGCGATTTGATTACTAACCAAAGATACGTGTGCTGAGTTTATCGTGTTTGCGCTTAATGCCGTTGTCGTTGCTATGTTTTGTATCATTTGCGGGTTTATTGGTTGGTTTATGATGGGGTGGTTTATGTTATTAAGTGGGACATTGACTTGTGTATTAAGAATATGGGGAATGTTAAGATGACTATAAATATTGATTGGATTTGGTGGATTTGGTGGATTTGGTGGATTTGGTGGATTTGGTGGATTTGGTGGATTAGGAACGTTGCGACGATTTGTAGGAACGGCAGGAACGGCAGGAACGACAGGAACGGTAGGAACGGTAGGAACGGTATCCTGTGCTTGGGTTATAAATATATGTTTGTATAAAGCATCATCAATGCGCAACAGCTTCATAAACACAAACGTGGTCTCATTGCTGAACTTTTCACGATTATAAGGATTAACAAGCCGCCCTTTTTTCCGTAGCAGTTCTATCAAAGATTTGATACTAAACCCATATGTGAAATTCTGCCTATCCGTATAACTGAAAAAATCATAAAAGGGTATTTCACAGAGCGGATCCATCGTATAAAAATCGGTAATATTAGTGCATAATTTGCGATCCATCAACCCTTGTCCGCGCAATAGAACCGACATTCTCACCAAAAACCCTTTGAATACCCGTTGGATCTTTGACACATATTTGGATCTCGAAAAAACGTGCTCAATGCGGTCTGATAAAATCGTTTTGGTTCCAGAAACACTGATTTTGTTATATTTGGCGATGATTTTCAATTCGGGTATGGTATATTTGCGAATATCGATGCCGTTTTCCGAAAAATATTTGTAATCGTGCTGTAATTTATCGAGCTGAATAGTGGCGATTCGCTTTATTCGCGTTTTGGTGGTGACTTGTGGGAGGACGTTTATCCCATTTTCGTCGATAGGCAAAGTATTCACGTCATCTGGACGGTTCGAATTATGTATAACAACGTTTTCATCCACCGAAACGTTACTGACACCAACACGTGGCGTATTATTTGGCTGTTTGGCTGGTATTTTCATTGCTATTTTGAGGGTCAGTTCTTATTATAGTAATAATAGAATTTAATATTTATATGGATTTCGTTTTTGATTTACACCGATGAAGATTTGAAATGGGACAATCCTCCAAAGGAGGATTGCCGTTCAATTGGGGGCGTAGCCCAATTGGTTTCGCATTGCGAAACCCTAATTCATTTATCGGCAACGTTGCCATTGAATCTCTTATGAGACGCCCTTCGGGTGTCCCATTATAAATCTTCAATGGTGTAAACCGAGACATCTATTCTACTCCCATTCCTGCTCAAAGTTCGCCACGTTTTCCGGCGGATCGTCTTCGACAATGCCGTCGACGTGCGATGGATTCGCGATATGATAGAAGTATATTGAGCCGATATTTCCGATGTTGTAATTATAGGTGACGGTTTGGTATTGAATGAGGAAATAACCGTATCTGTTAATGTATATAATTCTCAAACGCTTGTCCCGGTTTACACAGAGAGACACTTCAAATGTATCGTCGACCGCAACTGACGTGGGTATTCTACTCAGTATATCGCGACGGTAATCATATGCGCCGATTTGGTTGATTTCCACCAGTTTTCCATCTCGGTAGACTATTTCGCCGTTTTTGATCACGAATCGCCGGTCATACTCGAGCACAAATGCGATCAAAATGGGGGGTAATGAACCGAATATGGACAAGGACATTGAGGACATGGATTGGAATGATACGATAGTAGCGGTTGTTGTAGTTCATTTATATTTCGGAAAAGTGTTCAATTTTATGTGATCGTATTTTTATGTGATCTGTATCGAGATGTAACAATTTATTATTCAAAAAATTGATTTAAAGATTTCGTATTATTATATGTTATAATAAGCGCGTATAATAACATCAATCTACAATCAATAATGTCATCTTCCAAATCAGCCGTCGTTCTCTCGCATAAGGATTGGGTCCCAAAAATGATCAAATCAATGGCACCAAAAGTCAACGATAAGGGCGGCAAGTCAATCGCGCTCATCAGCACTCAGCTCAGCAAGTATCTAAGTATCTATACGATGATGATGATGACTTGGGGCATTTCCGATTACGTCGGTGAAAACGGCGAATCCGATGGCAAGTTTGGCATTTCCCTGAATTTCCCAACCGAAGGCTATGACACACCGGAGACCCGCGCACTGTTGGAGAAGTTCCGCGAATTCCAAAACGTGATCCTGGATATGGCCGTCGAAAATTCGATGAGTTGGTTTGGCAAGAAACTGACCCGTGAAGTGGCTGAGTATACGTTCTTCCCCGTTGTCAAGATGTCGAAGAACAAGGAAACGAAGCAGGTCGATGCGTCTAGTTCGGCCAGTATTCGCGCGAAGGTGCCGAATTACCAGGGTAAGTGGGGTGTTGAAATCTATACCCCCAAGGGTGAGCTCATCTTTCCTTGCGATGACCCAAATATGACACCGATGGATTTCGTCCCGAAGATGAGTAACGTGGCGTGCACACTTCAATGCACTGGCGTTTGGACTGGTGGAAAGGGTTGGGGTGTGACCTGGAAGTTACAACAATGTATCATCAAGCCGAAGATTGTTGAGACGGTGTTTGGTAGATGCCATATCCAACTGAGTGAGGAAGATGCCGAGCAAATCGAAAAGCTTGAAGCACCAGCGCCGGTCGCTAAAGTTGCTGCGCCAATTATACAAGCTATTTCGACCGAAGTAGAAGACAGTGATGATGAACAAGAGCAAGAGCTAGAGCAAGAGCAAGAGCAAGAGCAAGAGCAAGAATCTCAACAAAATAAAGAGAAAGAGGAAGAAGATGTTGTTCAAGAAGAAGAACCAGCACCAGCAGTGGTCGAAGAAGTAAAGGCAGCAACAGTTGTCAAGAAAGTCGTCAAGAAGGCGGTTACTACACCAGTGCCAGTGCCAGTTGTCGAGGAAGAGACTAAGCCCGCGGTCAAGAAGGTCCTCAAGAAGAAGGTCGTCTAATAATGTCCCCCCTGATCACAAAAAATATATAATCTATAAAATATAAAATATATATAACATCATCAATAACATTGCCGTAAAATAATTATAACTATACAATTATTTTTCTTGTTTTCCGTCATATTCAAATACTTATATCCTGTGTCAGCGTCAGCGTCAGCGTCAAATGTAATATAATATCGCCGCGCACACTCACATCATATACATTCTCGTCGTTCATCTTCGCGATCCCCTTTCCGTATAACACAATCTCCTGTTTCGGCACCATTTTCACCGCATTCAGGTCGATCTCGTGTTTAATGGTGGGCCGGATTTCCAACGTTATTGTGTCGTTCTTTTTTTCCCGCCAGATATCCGCTATATTCCATAATCGCCAAAGATGGAGATTATTATTGGCGTCGATCATTTCCGTGTCTGCGTCCAATTTCGGCACACACATTATACACAAATCTTTGTGGGGATCTTCTTGTTCATATACCAGCTCTTCTATCCAAAGAGGAATGATATATTTTACGCCGTGTTTGTGAAACACATAGACATTGTCTAATAGGATCTTTTCCAAAGAAGGGAGCAAAACGACATACTCCATTTCATCGTTATCTTTGATCGGATCCGTGTCCAGACTATCGTCGGAATCCATAGGAACCGAATGGTCACTACTGTCAGGTTTGGTCAAATAATCATATATTGCCGCCATAATTTCGTCCGATAAATGTAATATATCGCGGTGTTTATCCAATACATAATATATCTTATATAGGACTCTGCGATCGATCTTGTCAAAGATTTCGCGAATGCGCGAAATACACATTTTCTGTATCAGCTCAACCATCGAATATATAAATCGGTATTGGACCTCGTTCTTCATAATGGTGCGCAGAAAAGACAGCAGGATGGTCTTGTAATCGACCGATTCGTGAAACCCCGATTCATTCAAAGATAGGAACTGGTATGCCGCGCTGATTTCCTGGAATTTCGCAGCAGCATCGGTGCTCATATTCTTGTCTGGATGATATTTGAGCGCCATACGATGATATTGCTTCTTCACTTTCGATTCATCGTATGGGTCATCGGGCTCGATTTCCAAGATTTCCAATGCTCGCTGATGATTCATATCTATAAATCTTTGTTATAAAGTAAAACAAAATACTCTCTAAATGATAAATCGGTCTATAATTATTATTGTAGTTTTTGAAGAATTCAAAGATTTTCGCGGTCATTTCGGTGACAATTTCGGCGGTAATATTGGCGTTATTATTGATAAAATGCGATAATATATACCAAATACAATCATTCGCGTCCAAATTATACACCAAAATATCGTATATGGTATCGCGAAATGCGGGAACGGACATCTTCTGGTGATTCGTCATTTCTTTGATAATCGTATTACAAATCGTGTTGAATATGTCGATGGGGATTCTATCTACACCGGACACCAACGAAAACGACGACAATTCTTTGATATTAAGCACGGTGTTTGTGTCGATTTTGGTCATTATGTCCGCGATTTTGCCTACATCCATTGGGGGCAACTTGTTCTCGATTATTCGCATAATATCGGTGGACGCCGGCTTTTTCACGGCGATAATTTGGCAGCTGTTCAGAATATTATTGGGTATGAAGCTGATATGGTCCGTCAACAGTATGAATTTGATTTTCACCAATATCTGCGAATGATTATATTGTTGAATATAGCTGTAAAAAATATCCAACAGTTCGGTGTGAATCGCGTGGAAGTTCTTACAAAGAATGATGCCCTGTTTCGTTGGGCACATAGACACAATATCGACGATTTGGAGGTATAATTCGTGCCATATAATCTTTGAATTACATCCCAACAGGCTCATATCGACCTCGTAGTGGATATCACTAATATGATATATGTATTTCTGTTTGTCGGTTTGGACCGTTATTTTCTTGTTGTATTTCAGGCGCGTGGGACTGTATTTTTCCAGGATTTTCAATACTTGCGAATATTTGCCACTACCAGGTGGGCCGTAGACGATCTGATTACACATATCGCCGATCGTGTTCGGAAATGCGGCGATCGTGTTTGCGAGTTCAGGATGTATATTATGTTTGTTCAAAGATTCCAAATATTCGTCGAAATGGGTTTCGTAGAATTTCATATTGTTGATTCGATGGTTTAACAGACTGTTATATATTTCGAAGAATTACTTATGTTGGTTATAACTCAGTAAACAATTTGATGCTAGTAGCGATTTCAACACACGTCTGACTGTGGCAATATGTAATCCAACATATACGTCAGTTTCAGGTCAAATAGACTATTTCCGTAGTGGTCGAATACCAGCTCTTTGCCGATGTCTTTTTCGAACGATATGGAAAACATCTTTCGAAAATAGTAGTTTATGTCGTCCAATACATTGCACGTGGGACGACTGATATCGCTGTATATACAGACTTTATATGTTAGTTTTTGACCTATGTATGGTTTCAGTCTGGCGTCGAATACATACCTATTTATATGGTGTGCGTCTCCCTCTTTTCTTCTTATTTCGGAAATAATCAGGTCATACATATCGTCCACCGTGGTGGTAGCAAATGGGAACGAAACCCGCACGCCGCCATAGTCTCGGTCGCGTATAGTGATCTCATATGTATCGTCTTTGGTGTATGATTCGTCCGTCCGTTTGTTGGTAATTGTCGACATCGTAGATGTTGTTATAATATTATGTGTCTAATGGTGTATGTTGTTTCAATTTTGCGTGTGCGCACGCGGTCTGTTTGTAGTTTGTGATTTCCTGGATATGTGATCGAAATTCATACATGAGTCTTTACTTACGTGTAGTCCAGTATCGAACTGTTACCTGTAATATACTGACGTTCGTATTTCGTATCTACAAACTATATAACCACTGAAATGGTAAATACCCGGGTTTGGGACATGTTTCGGGCTTACTAGGATCACACCCTTGAACTTCACCCAGTGCTAACCGCAATTCAGTAAAAGTGCCTGATGCTGATTTCACTCGTGGATCTAATAAATTACTTGGCTTAAAGTGATCCATCAGACTGTTAGAAATATATATTTGCCAGCAGGACAAATAGTAGATGGCAATTATAAACAACATATAAACATAGTTGATCCCATTCTCTAATAATTTGCTATTGCTTGTCATCTTTTTGGACTTATAGTAGTCATAACAAAACCATCCAAATATACACAAAATACTCATATTTATTACGCTGACGATCGTGATGGGGAGTTGGTTTTTTGCGTCCAATATCTGACCATTTGTGTTAATTATTTCCAACGGGAATAATCCGAAGAACAGGAATATAATAGAACCGATAAAATAAACACATAAAAACGCGAACAATATTGTGCTACTCCGTTTGGACCCCGTTGACTGAAGTGATGAGAACCCGTTGGCGAAAATACCAACAATCTGCGCGTAGAATTTGTTTATTCCAACTAGACCGGCTACAATAGTGGTCAATACTATTAATATGACTTTGAAGTTGTCTTTTTCGTGGATTATAGCCGGCTGAACGGGTTTGTCAACATCAGACAGAACATTTATCGTTTTTACACCAAATGTGGAATATTGCGAGTCGATATTTCCGTATGTAATTAATATTAGTAAAAGGGATACGAATACCATAATCAGCTCGAACACAATCGCTACGTTGATATTGAATAGTAGTTTCATGTTACCGACGACTGACGTGAACGCTGGTGAAAATGTGACGTTGGACTGCGGGACAGACTCGTCATATCTGAATTCTTTGAACCCGTCCGTTTTATGAATAAATCCACTTATAAATGTGTAAGCCAGCAATATTTGCGCTGCGAACATTATGACAAACCCGATCATCTCCGAATTAACAGAATATAGTGCGACCAACCCTAGAGTATACAAAATGGCGAAAAACAGGATGTAGAACACCCAATCATAGTCTGAATCTAAATCCCCACCTTTCATCTTTTTCTTCGATGTTGTCAGCATATTCCAATTTCGCTTACTGTTATAATATATTGTGATATACAAAGGTAACATCAATATCATCAAAATCGGATTCATAGTTCCAAAGATACTTTGTAGGTTTTATTCACCCATTCGATCAGTTTTGCCGCATCACACTGCGTGAAATCTTCTTTGAATTTCTTGATGCTGTAGAATTCCGGTTTCTTCGCTCCTGATTTCATATAATGAATATATGGCCCATATTTGCCTCGACGTATCGAGCAACCCATCGACAGTTCGCGCACGAAAAACGCACTGTTGTTTTCTGGTGGTGAAATCAGGTTTTGGATGAATATTACGGATTCTGCTAAAGATATGGTTTTCGGATCGCCTTTGTAGTCTTTCAAAGATTGTTTGGTTCCGTTCCATTCCAAATAGTGGCCATATTGTCCGTTTTTCAGATATATTGGGAAATCTTTGAAATCGCCTAAACTTGTTGGACCCTCGTCCAATAATTCGGCAACCGAATATTCCCCCCTTTTCAGCTTTTCCAGATCGATCGTGAAATCTTTTTTCACTGGTTGGTATTCATATTCGAAATCGGCTAAAGAATCGGTGGGCCGGGTATTGCGAATCGATCCGCCGTATTTTGTAAATATAAACTCGTATTTACCAAGACATTGGTTTAGCAACGGGTATGCTTGTTTCTCGATTTTATCCACCAATTTGATATATGTTTTGATCTCCGTATCCACCGTTTTACAAAGATCCGCGCCGGCCGATTCCGCGACGGAAACGTCGGTTTTCAAAGATATTTCGTCTAAAGTATCTTCCATTTTCTTTGTATAGTTGTATTCGAAAAGTGGTCCGAAGTGTTCTATCAAAAAGTCGACACACAATTCGCCGATTGGTTGAAGCAGCAGTTTGTTTTTCTCTGTTCCAAAGATTTTGGTAATAGATTCTTTGGTAATATTGCCGTTTTTCAGAGTATATTCATCGCATTGAACCGGCCGGCCGTCGATGTTGGTTTTTGCCACGTAACCGCGATCTATAACGGTTTCTACCAAAGACGCGAAGGTGGAAGGTCGGCCTATTCCTAAACCTTCCAGTTTGTTGATCAGACCGGCTTCCGTATAGTGGGAATGTGTATTGGAAACGGTCAAACTGGTGGAGATGGATTGGTATTTTATCGTAACTGATTTGGCTAAACTTTGAATATAAAACAGAATCTTTGATGGATCCGATATTCCTAAACTATCTGATTCTTTGGTTGAATCTTTTCCTAAACCTTTGGTTAAATCTTTTCCTAAACCTTTTCCTAAATCTTTTGTAACTAATTTCCATCCTAAAAACGTCGGTATTTCCAACGTGCACGTAAACTTTGCGTCTAAAGGCGCCGGAATGGTCAATTTATAACAGTTATATTTCGCAGCACGCATACAACTCTCGATCGTTGTCCGCCAAATCAGCCGGTATAACCCCGATAGTTTCGTATCTTCTGTCACAATATTCTCAACATCAACGTGGGTGGGCCGAATGGCCTCGTGTGGATTCCCAGTATCGCGGTTTTCCAGGTTCGCAAAATCGCCTAAACTATCAGGATTGTATTTCGCGGAAATGAAAGGCCCCGCTTTTTGTAAGAAATCCAAAGATAGTTTCGTGTTTTCCGTGCGAATATAAGTAATATGACCATCCTGATACAGGATCTGTAGGAGAGACATCGTCAGTTTTGGAGACAATCCCAACACATTACTCGCGGTTTGTAGAAGCTGCGAAGTATTGAATGGCAACGGCGGGGCTTTCACGGTTTCGCGCTTTTCGCCTAAAGATATTGAAAATGGGAAATCTTTGGCGGACAACAAAAACGTTTCAATCATCAGATTATTGCTAAATGTCCGATCCAAAACAAATTCCAAAGAATAAGGAGTTGGCAAAAAAACGCCTAAAGTTCTATGATTATATTCGGGGATTTTGCCTAAACCTTCTTTGTGATTATCGTAGACCAGCCTCAAAGCCGGGGTCTGACATCGCCCAGCCGACAAACAGTTCGATTTAGCAGAATAAATATGCCTCCATAGAAGGGGGGACACTTTGAAGCCCACGAGGACGTCGAGCGTCTGCCGGGCATATTGCGAATATACTAGCGGCATATTGACGCGAATATGGGGATCCGTTACGACGGCTTTTCGCACGGCGGATTCGGTGATTTCGCGAAAAAGGACGCGCGGGGTATCCACCACTGGAAGCGCGAACACGTCGCAAATATGCGCGGCAATGGCCTCACCTTCGCGGTCATCATCCGTGGCCAAGATCACGCGATTCTTTGGAAACCCGCGAATAACGGCGCCCATTTCTTTGACCCAGTCTTCCTTGTCTTTTATAACCACGAATGTAGGCGTATATTTCCCCGATTTCGCGTCGATATTCCGCAACGAATCGAGCGTGCGAATATGTCCCCGGGATGCGATACAGCGATATTGATCACCGAGAAACTGCTCGATTTTGGCGCATTTCGACGGCGACTCGACGATTATTAGGTATCTTGCGGCAGTATAATTGGGTGTATATGATACCAAAGAAGAAGAACTCGTTCCAGCCTTCTTTGGATATACTTTTTTGGCGTATCGTGGTGGCATTTTGGGTATATCAGATATTGATGCGAGTGCGAGTGTGAACGCGAATATATTATAAGTATGTCATAATATATTTAATACAGTTTCAAAGACACATTGTTCTACCTTTTTATAATAGAGGCAGTTTGTCCATTGCCAATTTTTATAAAATCATAATTACACCGAACGAAAAGAAAACTGATACAAAGTATCAGTTTTCTATCGGTAGGAGGCCTCCACCAAAAATAAAAATGTCTCATTTTTCTTTTCGGTTGGTGTAATATTTCTACTACTAAAAAAATCATCCGTTGCTTTTCGTTGCCCGTTCCAAAGATAGTAATCATCGAAAATAATAACACCGCCCACAACGACATTGTCATACATTTGTTCGAGTTCATATTTACTAGACTCATACCAGTCGGTGTCCAACCTTAATATTGATATTTTATCCGGAATATTCCGTTTGTCTTTGAGCGTTTCCATTATATCACCCACAATATAATGTAGTCTGGTTTGATCATATCCGGTGGAATTTAGTGTATTTTTGACCTTTTCCAATGGTGTATAACACCATCCATTTGTTGTGTCATTTATGATACTGGACTTCCATCTATTATACACTTCTTCGCTGCTCATTTTGAAATTAGTGTAATCTTCGCAAGTATAATCGTGTTCGGTTGGTTTCGTTAACCCGCTGAATGTATCATACATATAAATATCACGAACCGTATTGTTTGTAATTAATTCGCGAATCCATATTACTTCAAACCGACCCGTGTCTATACCGCATTCAACTACCGCACCATCAATATTGGATTCTAATATGTATTTTATCGCGTCAGCACCGTCCATTATATAGTTGTTTGATATATTGTGTATTGCCATTTAACGCGATCTTTGAATAACCAACAGATTATTGTCGCTATTGTTTACCGTTGATGGTATTTGTAATAAACAAAACTCAAATCCGCTATATTTATTCTCCCATTCTTTGATCTTAGCGTTAAATAAATGAAATTCATAATTTAAGATATCTTCTATAATATAATATCCACTCACGTTTAATTTATGTATACTGTTTTCAAAGAAACACACATTCGCACTAAATGCGTGTAATCCGTCTTCCACTATGATATCAAAGTTGTCTATTAATTCAGGACTGTTCCACATATTCCGAATAACATCCGGACTTGTTTGGTCGCAATAAAACGTTTTTATGGCGTCGGTGTTAAACAGTATGTCGGTATCGATATCCGCGCCGAATATTTTGGCATTTGCGAAATATTCGTTCCAACCATATAACGATGCTCCCGGTCTACCATTTATTCCCATACTGGATGGAATGTTGGGATTGTTTGTTCCTAATCCCAGTTCAAACACACGCAGACTACGATTTTTGATCGTTTGGAAAATGCTGTCGTAAAATGTGGTATAGTTATGATGACATCTCGTAATATCCAAACTGCCCTTGTCGCTTTTGTTTCTGCCCATTATTTCGCATAATTCGGTTGGTCGCTTTTCGTCAAAACGGTATCGATTGGTCATTCGAAATCGCGTATAGAACGAAAACCATTTGCGATTTACAAAAGTATTGAACAGTCGGTTATAATCATAATATATCTGTAATAATACGTTTTGGTCGTCGTCTACCACCCACATTTGTTGTAATTCTTCGATTTTGGTTCGATATATGTCCTCGAATTGTTCGACCAACGAATTCGGTATAATGTTCGACGACCCCATGAAATAAATGGTATTGGACGTTAACATATCGTTTGGATCAATCCGTGTCGTCGGTTGTTCGTCCAGTTGATATGTTATTCGGTCGGTCGGTAGTAACGACGTGTCGATATTTACCGGCACATTTTCGTCTTTGGATCGCGTGAACCCGAAATCGACCCACGAATAGAAATCGTATTCCGGATTCTGTTTCTTTGCGTAAGAAACGAAATTGAATTTACTATGGTTTATTAGATTATACTCGGCAAATACGTGCTCGGGGTTATTCCGTCTTTCGTCTGGGATTTTGGCTCGATAGGTTTCGCTATTCACAATCGATTGTTGTGTTGGCAAATAGTCGTCGTGGAATGTTTTGACACGATTTATATCAACGAATACGATATTTGATCGAAAGGTATATCGGCGTTTTAGTTCCGTCTCGATTGCGATGTCAACAAACACAACGAGTGTGTAGTCGATGTTGGTGGTCAAATGATGAAAATATCCGAAATATTCGTCGTTGCTTCTTTGCCAATGATTCCAGGTCGAACGTCCAATATCTTTGAATGCTGTTACGAATAATATGTCGGGCATATTACTATTACTATTACTATTACTATTACTATTGATATAATATAATATGAATTTATTAGCGTAAACTCTATATTGTTGTTTGGACATTAATTAATATCATTTGATAAAAACACTTACACCGAACGAAAAGAAAACTGGGTGTAATATATAAATATATACTATTGTAGCCTACTTACCCCCCCC
>TBL_comb47_HYPODRAFT_10005351_pt1 | contig 14317 bp, 10 predicted proteins | sample TroBogypolimnion_40_FD_10682 | JGI IMG/M metagenome (IMG submission 10682)
TTAAGGGTAACAAAACTAGACGCAAATACTTACTGTTTCTCGTTCAACTTCTCTTCCATATATTTTGCAGCGGCGGCGCGGACGGTTTCAATTCCTGCATAAATCATGTTCGTTATTCCGGAAATATAAATATTCTTGGTTAATTCCTTGCTGGAAAAAATTTTAAAGCAAGATATATTCACATTATGTTGTTTAAGAATGAGGCAAAACGGTATTTGTGAAAGGAATTATGGAATGAGACAGAAAATGTTGCTTCTGGCCGCAGTTTTCTTTGGAATACTGGCGTTTGTTTTAACCTACCAGCAACTTCAATCGGAAAAAGAGAAGATCCGTGGAGAAGCGGAATTTGTTTATGTCATCAAACTGACTCGCGATATTGCGGAAAATGAAGAGATACACGAAGCTGATATTGTCCGCGAAAAAGTCAAACGGTTCCGCGGCACCCAGGCTGTTTCCCGCGAAATTCCCTGGGATAAGAATATGATGATTATCGGCAGAAAAATGGAGTCTTTCAAGCCCAAAGGCGATTTTCTGCAATGGGACGATTTAAAGCCTGCTTCGCGGAAATTCACCGGGATCACCGGTAAAGTGCGCCCCGGCTTCAGGGCCGTTTCAATCCCGGTTGACAGCACCGCGTCCGTTACCAATCTGGTCAATCCGGATGACCGCGTAGACATCGTTGCCACCTTCCGTTTCCCGGAAATGCGCGGCGACCAATCCCTGGATACCATTACCATGACCATCCTGCAGAATGTAAAAGTGCTGGCGACCGGCACCAACTGGGGAGTCGGGGATTCCCTACAGCAGCGCGGCTACAGCACGGTAACCCTGGAACTGACTCCCAAAGAAGTGGAAATGATTATCTTCGCCAGTCAAAAAGGACGGCTCTCGCTCAGTCTGCGCAATTATGAAGAAACCCAATTCGAAAAAAATCTCCAGAGCGTAGACTTCAAATTCCTGGAAAAAAATATTATGCAGTATAATCAGGAACGTGAGAATCAACAGAAAAACCGCTGACGCATAAACGCGCAAGGACAAATCATGTTTGAAATCATCATCAAACAGCCGGGACAAAACGAATTGCGGGGAAAACTCGCTCCGGGAGCTTATATTGTCGGTTCGGGCGGTTCCTGCCATATTCAAATCTCCCGTCCGGAAATATCAAGCCGGCACGCCCAGTTAGTTCTTAAAGACGACATGCTGAAAGTCATGGACCTGGGCAGCAGCAACGGCACTCTGATCGACGGAGAGCCTGTCGCCGCAAATGAACTCTTTGAAGTTTCCCCCGGTTCGGTAATTACCATCGGTCGCGCCGAAATTATCGTCAAAGGGCTTGGCTCCGACGAACTGAAATTAAAAGACAAAGAGTTGAAAGAAAAGATCGCAGCCGAAAAAGTGGAAATGCCCCCGGCCGAAAAGCCGGTCGAAAAACATAGTTCCGCGATGTCGGCGGAAAGACCGAAAATTGATAAGCACGGCAAAGACAAAATCCCGGTGCTGATTATTTCCGGAGTGCCGGAAAACATGCGGCAACTGGTGCAGGAAATAAAAAAACGCGCGCACATGGAGTTGCTGAAACGACTTAACCTGAAGAAACTGGCGCTTTCCGGAATAACCGAAAAAGATCTGGAAAACAAAGCTAAAGATACAATCAAGGAAATTCTCTCTGAACTGTCGATCCCCCTGCCCCGCGGCGTGGATATCGAAACCATTGAACGCGAAGTGGTGCAGGAAGCCATCGGGCTCGGTCCGCTTGAATACTTGATCGAACGCGACGATATTACTGAAATCATGGTTAATGGGCCGGACAATGTTTATGTTGAATGCAAAGGCATACTTTACCGGACCGACACCGCGTTTGCGGACAACAGCCAGGTTCAGGCGGCGATTGAGCGCATTGTTTCTCCGCTCGGACGGCGCATTGACGAAAGTTCACCGATGGTTGACGCCCGTCTGCCTGACGGATCCCGCGTAAACGCCATCATTCCTCCGCTGTCGCTGGTGGGGCCTTCGATCACTATTCGTAAATTCTCCAAAACCCCCTTTGAAGTAAGCGATTTGATTAAATTCGGGTCGCTGACCAAAGAAATGGCACAATTCCTCGATGTTTGCGTCAAAGTCCGGAAAAATATCATCATCTCCGGGGGAACAGGTTCCGGCAAAACTACTTTATTGAATGTATTGAGCTCATTTCTGCCGAATCGCGAACGGATTGTAACGATTGAAGACGCGGCGGAACTCCAGCTTCATCAGGAACATATCGTCCGTCTGGAATCCCGTCCGCCCAACATTGAAGGCAGAGGCGAGATTGCAATCCGCGATCTGGTCAGAAACTCATTGCGCATGCGCCCCGACCGGATAGTCGTCGGCGAGTGCCGCGGCGGCGAAGCGCTGGATATGCTTCAGGCGATGAATACCGGTCATGACGGTTCCCTGACCACCATTCACGCCAACACCCCCCGCGATGCGCTTTCCCGCTTGGAAACACTGGTGCTGATGGCCGGATTTGACTTGCCGCTGCGGGCGATCCGCGAGCAGATAGCCTCCGCTATCTGCATCGTTGTCCAGATCAATCGCGAACGTGACGGTTCGAGAAAAGTCTCCCATATCAGTGAGATTACTAAAATGGAAGGCGAAATCATTACGATGCAGGATATATTTGTTTACAAACACGAGGGCTGGGACGAAAACAACCGGATTATCGGGCGCCATGTGCCGACCGGCAACATCCCGACTTTCATGGAAGAAATCGAACGGGCTAAACTAAATCTGGATATAGGCATTTTCAGCAGGAACACCTGATATCAACCGGAGTGAAAAATGTTTTTTGAAAGCTCATTGGCGGCAAGTATCTGCGCAGGCGTCAGCATCACGCTGATGTTCCTGGTGCTGGCGGATTTTATTACTTTCGCCTATGCCAGATATAAAGACCGCTATCTGAAAGAAACAGCGGTTGAACTCGACGACGTTCTGCTCCAGATGCCAGCCAGCAAAGTACTGGATGTAAGCGTCGCGATCAGCATGCTGGCGTGTTTTCTGACAATAGCCCTCTTCGCGTTCTACAGCAATAATTTTACCTGGAGCAAGGGTTTGTTGGTTGGTATCATTATCGCAATAGCAGCATTTCCAATGCCGCGCCTGTACCTGAAACATCTGAAAAAGCAACGGCTGATAAAGTTCAATGAACAACTCGAAGACGCGCTCGGTTCAATGAGCAGCGCGCTCAAGGCCGGATTCAGCATAAACCAGGCTATTGAGACCATTGCCGCCGAAGACAAACGTCCGATTTCCATTGAATTCCGGCTGTTGATGCAGGAAATCCGCCTGGGGGTGCCGTTGGAAAGAGCGCTGGAAAACTTAAATACGCGAATGGGCAGCGACGACTTTGAACTGGTCGCCACTGCAATTATTACCGCCCGCCAGACCGGCGGCGAACTGACGGCCATTTTTGACCGTCTGGCAGGACTGATCCGCGAACGCGCCAGAATCAGCGGCAAACTCCGCGCAATGACAGCCCAGGGCAAATTGCAGGCCACAATCATCGGGGTCATGCCCCTGTTCCTGCTGATTATGATGTCTTATGCGGCGCCGACCGCAATGGATGCGTTTTTCAGTTCCATCGTTGGAATAATGTCAATAATTGCCGCCGCGATTATGGTAACAATCGGCTATCTGGTGATAAGAAAAATCACCACGATAGACATATAACGGGAAGGCGGAGGGAAGTTACATGGATTTTTCAAATATAGTCACTCTGGTCACGGCAGTTTCAGCAGGCATCTCCGTGACCTGCATAGCGCTGACAATTTTCTATTTCATGGAAGGCATGGAGATTGACAAGAGCAGCGGGGATGAGGTCAGAAAAACCTTGCCGGTCATGGTTAAGATTCTCATGCCGCTGGCTCCGAACTTCAGGTTTATCGCCCGTCACCGGCTCTTTAAATCCGCAACTAAATATACGGAAGACCAGCTTTTAATGTCCGGATATATCAGCGCCGTCAGCGCGGAAGATTTTATTGCCGTAAGAGCGCTGCTCACACTGTTTGGACTGTTGTTTTTTGCGATGTGCCTGATTGGCGGCAATGCGATAGCCGGCCTGCTGCTTGTGGTCTGTCTTTATGTTTACCCGGGGGCATGGCTGAAAACCATCGTCAAAAGAAGACATCTGGAAATCGTGAAAGCGCTGCCGAATGTTCTTGACCTCTTAACTCTGTCGGTGGAAGCCGGTAAAGACTTCCTGACTTCGCTGCGGGATATTCTCGGCAGGAGAAAAATGGACGCTCTCGGCGAAGAACTGGGCAGAACATTCAAGGAAATCCAGCTTGGCAAAAAACGGCAGCAGGCTCTGCGCGATCTCTCGTTCCGGGTCAAACAATCAGACCTCACTGCCGTGTTGAACGCAATTATCCAGGCCGAGGAACTTGGCGTAAGCATCGGCAATCTGCTAAAAATACAGGGGGACATGCTGCGCAACAAACGCTTTACCAGAGCGGAAAAGCTGGCGAATGAAGCCCCGGTGAAAATTCTGTTTCCCATGGTCATCTTTATTTTCCCGGCGGTAATCCTTATCCTGATGGTTCCGATATTGATGCAGGCATTTAAATTCTTAGTACATTAAGGTTTTTGACGTATGATTCTGAATCTGACTAAAAAAAAATACCTTGCCCGTTCGCCTTTGTATGCGACTTCTTATATATTGCGGATGCGGGGCATGATCGGCAGATCTTTCCATGATGCGGATTTCGACGCAATGGTATTCAGCAATTGCAACTCAATCCATACCATGTTCATGTCAATCAGGATAGACGTGGTGTTTGTAACCCGTGACAATATTATTTGCGGAATGAAAAAAGCGCTGCCGCCGTGGATGCCGTTCGTCCGTTGCGGCAAAGCCTTTACCACGCTTGAACTGCCGGAAGGAACTATTGACTTGACCGGAACCATGATTGGCGATATAGTTGACTTGTGCGGGGTTCTGACGGCGGAATCTGAACAGAAATTGAAAGACAATAACCTCGAAGTGGAAACTGTTATTTCCTTTAAAGAGAGCAATAAATGAAAGTATATTTTATCAACGGCATAAAAGCCGGTGAGAGCGCCGAGCTTTACAAGCCGGAAATATCCATTGGAAGGGAAACTGATAACGACCTGAGCATCCTTACTGGCGGAATATCCCGCTATCATGCCAAATTAGTCTGCGGCAGCGATGGACGATGGACGATTTTTGATCAGAAAAGCACCAACGGGGTCAGAGTTAATAATGAACCGGTTGACGGCAGCAAAGTGCTTGAGGAAGGCGATATTCTCACCCTGGGAGATCAAACCATACGTTTCGGCGAGAAAAAAGATATGAAGGCGGAAATTGCTTCGGCCTTTGCTCCGGAAACAATTCCGGTTATTCAGCCGTCCCAGACCCGATCCGAGGGAATTTCCGTGCCAAAAGTCGTTTTCGAACCGATTGCCTTAACTGAAAATGAACCGGAGGCTTCCAAAATCGAATTTCAGGAGCCCCCGCCCGGACTCCAGACATTCAAAACGGTTAAAACCGACACTGAAGCGGAAGCGCCAAAAATCGAATTCCAGGAATTCAAACCCGATGATAACAAACTGGATACGAATAAACCTATCTTCAAAAGCAAAGAAGAACCGCCATCGGAAAAAACGCTTACTTCCGCCATGGTATTTTCCTATATCGAAGATAAAACCGAAGCCGCCAGGGAACATATTTCCGAAGCGCTCCTGAAGGGCAAAGTCAATATTTTTGCCAGCAAAGAACAACTGAAAGCAGAAATGGCCGAAAATGACCCCAATAAACACAAACGCCGTTTTTCAAATCTGTTATTTTACGTCATTGTAATCTGTTCCGCCGTTATCTTCGTCGCTTTGTTCATCATGTTCCAGGAAACCCAGAAAGGCAGAGCGGAAGTAAAAAGTGAAAAGAAAAACATCGCGTCGCCGCTTCTTATTTACTATGAGAAAGATAAGGCCGCCCCGGACAACCTGTTCCGATTCACCATGCGCCTGGAGGCAGGCAAAGCCTATTTCACCATTGACGACCTGAAATCCCAGCGGCATTATTCTAAAACCATTGATAAAGTCAGTCCGGCGCTGCTTGAGGCTTTGAAAAAAGAAATTGAAGGCACCACCTTCCTGTCATTGCAGCAACAGCCGGCTGAGGCCGCGCCGGATAATATGAATGAGACTCGCTCCCTGATTGTCAGTTACGATGATAAAATCAACAACATTACAGTAAAAAACACTTATGCCCCCGGCGCATTCGAAACCATTGAGCACGCAATTAATGATTTTGCCGGAAATTTCGGACTGCAAACCATCGCGTTATCTCCTGATGAGCTGAAACAGCAGGCGGAAGAACTATATCAGAAAGCGGAGGACCTTTTTCAGAACCGCGAAGCTAAACCCGAAAAACTGCTCGATGCCATTTCCCGCTACCAGATGGCGGTCGAATATCTTGATCAATTCTCACCCAAACCTCCGACTTGGGAGAAGGCCAGAAAACGTGCCAGCGAAGCGGAAGCTATCTTAAATAAGAAAAGGAAAGATCTGGATTTCGAACAACAGCGACTGATACAACTGGACGAATATGAAAGAGCCAAAGCAATAACCGCACAACTGATGGAACTGTATCCGCAAGATTCCAAAGAATATAACAAATACAAATTAAGAAATATGCAGTTGGACAGAGGTATTAAGGAACGCAAAAAACAATGAAAACACTACATTACATATTCAAAATATCACTTGCCACGGTATTCATATCATCCCTGCTGCTGACTGCCGGATGCGATAAAAAACCGCAGCCCAGGATAGATGCAACTTTCAAGATAACCTCCAATCCAGATGGAGCAAGTGTTCTTTTCAATGACCACGAATTGGGAACAACCCCATACAGCGACAGAATCAAACCTACTACAATTATCATAAAAATAGCCAAACCCAATTTCAAGCCTAGATGGGAGAGAATTGAACTGAAAGCAGGCGAGGATAAAACGTTTAATTATGACCTTACTCCAATCGCCGGTTCAGTGTTGCTGGTCAGCCGTCCGGACAATGCAAAAATCATCATCAACGGGGAAGTCAAAGGAACTACGCCGTTGATATTGCAGAGCCAGCCGCTTGGCGGCTACACTGCCAAACTGGAGAAACCCGGATTTGCGCCGCGCGAAGTATCCTGGACAATCAAGGATGAGTGCCCTCAGGAAGTTATTGTTTCATTAAATTCGAATGTCGGCAGGCTGACGCTTAACAGCGAGCCTTCGCATGCACAAGTTTTTATCAACGGAGCGCCCCGCGGCTATACTCCGTTCAAATGCGAACTTGAAGAAGGCAAATACCAGTTAAAACTGGAGAAAGAGGGTTTTGCGGCAATCGAAGACTATGTCAACATATTGCGTGACCAGAATCTGGATAAATCACTCACCATGAGCAATCTGCCGGGCTCTCTCGAAGTCACGACCGAACCGGCGGGGGCGGATATATCCATAAACGACGAGCCGCACGGGGTAAGCCCGCTGAAACTTAACTCATTAGCTGCCGGAAAATATATCGTTAAAGCGGCAAAAAACACCTTTGATACCATTTCTAAAGAAGTCGTGATCGTTTCCGGGCAAAAATCTTCCGTTGAGTTTGTCCTGACCAAAAATACCGGCGGCATTGACCTGGTCGTTAATCCCCCCGGCACTACCATTTATCTGAACGGCAAGGTCCAAGGGGTTACCCAGAAAGGAGAAAATCCGATGCTCTCCAAGGTGTTCCAGATCCGGGGCATCAACGCCGGCAACTATGAAATCACCGCCGCCCATAAACGCGGCATACCGGATACCAAGACTGTTCCTGTAACCGTTACCAAAGGCCAGATTGCCCGCCCGAAACCGATTTCACTATGGGTGGCCAATGCCGAACTGAAACTGAAAGACGGGAAAGTCTCCATGGGCCTGCTCTACTCCGAAAGCACCGATAAAATACTTTTCGGACCCGAACCAGGGGTTAAAGTCGAGTACTTACGCGACGAAATTGACTACCTCAAACCCATAATAACCGGCGATGAGTAGCAAAGAGTAATACACGCTCTTTGCTTCTATGATCTTGCTCCTGCCGTATCCTATCTCCTCGCAGCAAGCGACGGGATAGTACGGACGGACTCCTCTCCCGTAAAGACCCAACCTAAGCCGATCCAATGGGCGAGGAATTCGCACTCGTCTTCAACACTTCTATGTCTGGTACTCTGTAAAACTAAAAATCGCGTATAGATTGCGAAGATTTTTAGGTCTGAGAGACCGATCTGTCGAGCAACCGCTACGAGTTTCTTGGTCGCATTTTAACGATCCTCTTGGCGCCACTGCGGATGCAAAAAAAAAGCCCGCGTTAAGCGGGCGTGAATAAGCGGATGTATTACTTGATCGGAGGTTTACCGGCGACCCCGCCGACTTTCTTATGCCAGACGGCGATAATCGGGCTGGCGACAACTACTGATGAATAAGTACCAATCGCCACGCCGAGCATCATAACGAATACGAAGTCGTTGATGGCGGTACCGCCGAACAGAAACAGGATGAATACCACCAGGAATACCGTGAAGGCAGTCAACACCGTCCGGCTCAACGTCTGGTTGATACTCATATTCACGATGTCTTTGTACGGCTTGTCTTTGACCAGTTTCAGATTTTCACGAATCCGGTCGAACACCACGATGGTATCCATGATGGAGTAACCGATGATCGTCAGGATCGCGGCAACAACCGACAATGAAATTTCTCTGCCCAGCAACAAGTAGATGCCGAGGGAAATAGTCACGTCATGGATAAGGGCGATTACCGAAGACACCCCGTAATCGAATTCAAAGCGCAAGGCCACGTAAATAATAATGCCGATAAACGCCAGGATTACCGACAATATCGCGGATTTACTGAATTCCCAGCCGACCAGACCGCCGAGCGAAGATTCAAGCCCGCCGGAAAGTTTGGCATTCGGGAATTTAGTGTTGAGTATTTGGGCGATCTGATCCTTGGGGCTGACGGATTCCTGCGCACTGGCGTCAACCTTAACATTACGACGGATGACGATTTCCAGTTTTCTATTATCTCCGCCAAGCGCGGCATTCGTTTTATATGTAACTTTGGCCTCATAACCGGCAGCAGCGAGTACTTCGGCAATTTGTTGAGGAGCCACGCTTTCGGCATAACTGAACGTTATCTGAGTACCGCCGACGAAGTCAACGCCGAGACAATTTTTACCCTGAACGCATATTGTTATAATGCTGATCACAATCATAATTGCCGACCCCACCAGCAAGTAGCGGGCGGCGCGGAGGAAATCAAAATGCGGGTGGGTAAAGATATGCATCATGTGCAGTGTCTTGAAATGGGAATAACGCTGCATAATGTCGAACACCAGACGGGTGATAAACAATGATGAGAACAAGCTGGTGATAATACCGATGTTAAGCGTTACCGCAAACCCCTTAATGGCGCCGGTGCCGACAAACATCAGGATCACCCCGGTAAACAGGGTAGTCAGATGGGAGTCGATAATGGTCAGGAAAGCCTTGCTGTAACCGAGATCAATCGCATTGAGCACCGTCTTGCCGTTATTCAATTCTTCGCGCACCCGTTCATAGATAAGAACGTTGGCGTCAACCGACATCCCCATCGTCAGAATGATACCTGCAATACCAGGCAGGGTAAGTGTGGCGTCAAAAGCAGCCATGGAGCCAAGCACCATGATAACATTGACTACCAAACCGATAATCGCCACTACGCCGGCCCGGCGGTAATAAATTATCATACTCGCGGCCAGGGCGAACAGCGCCAGCACACCGGCCCAGATACCATTGCGGACGTTATCCGCGCCGAGGGTCGGGTCTGTATCAAAAATCGCCTGCACATTGATTTGCGGCAGGCTGCCGGTGGCGAGAGCATCGGAAATGGCTTTGGCTTCCTCAGTTGAGAACTTGCCGGAAATTTCGGCGCTGCCGTCCATAATGGCGGAGCGGATGGACGGCGCACAATAAAGCTTGCCGTCAAGCACAATCGCCAACTGGCGATTGAGATATCTGGTGGTGACTTCGCCGAACTCTCTGCCGCCTTTATTGTTAAAACGGAGAATAATCTTGCGCTGTCCGTACTGGTCGGCGCTCGGGAATGCATCAACAATATCTTTTCCTTCCATCACCCAGCGGCGTTCAACAAAATAAATCTGGGTAACCGGCTTCTGACCTTTTACAAAATCAACGGTCTCCAGCTTTTCATAACCGACCGGAGCAATAAAATTCTGCGGATCTTCGAGATACTTCTTGACCAGCATCTGGTTATCTTCATGAACCAGACGGAAACGGAGCTTGGCGCTCATCTTGATCAAACCCAGCAGTTTTAACTTTTCGTCTTTTGATACTACCGGCACGCGAAGAGAAATGTAACGGCCGCCGGCAGGCGAGATTTCAGATTCGAAAATCTTCTGGGATTCCATACGCTTACGGAGAGTTTCAATCGCAATATCGCGGAAATTATCGTAAGTCCTGCTGATTTTCTGGTTGTCTTTATCACTTTTAGTCTCTTTGACAACAGCAGGCTCAGTCGCAGCCTTGTTTTCACTGCTGATCGTGCCGTCATTGACATCCTGTTTTTTGTCAGGAATGAGTTCAAGCAGAAATTCGGCGCCGCCGTTTAAGTCCAATCCCAGACGGATGGAACTGCTGGCTTTCTTTCTGACCAGGCTGAGCACGTCGCGATTGTCATTCAAGTCTTTGCCATCAACATGGCTTTTCAGTTCAATTCCCTTTTCGTCCGCAGCTTCAAGCAGCGCCTGTGACGGGAAAAGACTGGGATTGACTTCCTGTTTTTTCCTGGCATCGGCTACCAGTTTTTCCATTTCAGGACTTTTGCTGTCTTTCAGTATGGAACTGAAAGTCTTGTAAAAATCCCGCTGAGTCAGCGGATGGATTGAAATAGCAAAAACAGCAATTACAGCCAGAGCGATGATCGTTCTCAGAAGTATCGGTTTCTTATTCATATTTGCGACAGCATCCCTTCTTAAAAGCTTTTATAAAGTCAGTTAGCGAGAGTATTCATGTTTCCGTTCTCGAAAACGGCATTAATGCCGGTCTTGCTGATTTCGATCTTGACATTGTCGGAAATTTCAGCAATAAACGTCTTTTCTTTAACTTCAACGATTTTGGCATAAATTCCGCCGCCAATAATTACGCTGTCGCCTTTCTTGATCTGTTCGACCATTTCCGTGCGTTTTTTGGCCTGTTTGCGTTGCGATCTGATCATAAAATAAATCATCACGCCAAAAATAAGAATCGGTCCCAGCAATGGGAGCATTCCGCCGCCTTGAGGAGCTGCCGGCCCGCCCTCGGCCAAAGTAAAAATCGTTTCAATCATTTGCAATTATATCCTTCTTTTTTTAATCTTGGGAAAAAACTAACTTTGCAAAATACATCAAAAACCCTGAATAGCAAGATTTTTTTTGATATTCAGGGCTTAAAATTGAGATATTTTAAATCAGTCGAAGCCGATTATGCTATTTCCCGGGAACGCCGAGCAGGGTGAGATGCTTTTCAAAATGGGATTTCAGCTTCTCGCAGTACTGCTTTTCAAACTTGTGCATGGCGGCAAAAAACAGCGGCCTGATGGTTTTATCGCGCAGAATCGGGCCGTAAGTAATATGCAGAAGCTGCCGGGCTTCGTTCATTTCCATCAGCTTCGGCAAATCTTTGTCCGGCATGGTATCCACATTCGCAATTCTGGTTATATCGGCGGTGATATGATACAGCCGGAGCATATCGTTGAAATTTGCCAGCGCGCATTTGTGCATAAGCCGGTAAAGCTCCGGATCGTTCTCGGAAATAACCCGGACCGCTTCCAGCCAACTGGTGCCGGCAGTCTTGAGATGCAGGCGCATTCCGGTCATTTTGCCGATAGTCGGATACACCATGAACTTGTCACTGCCGGAATGAATTGAAACCTTGTAATCGCCGTGGGTCCTGGCAATCGCCGCATGAACTTCAAATTGACGGGCAAACTCGGCAGGATCGCCGATGTAATCAACTGCTTTCTGAAATTCTCCGATAAATCTGGGGGCCAGCGAAGTAAACTCCACGCCGCGCAACCGCAATTCCTTCACAATGAACAGGTGGTGAGACGGGAGTGTCGGCGAGGTCGTTTCATCAATCGAAATCTCCAGGTCAAATTCATCGCCGCGACGGGATTTAATATGGTTGTAAACTTCCAGCGCGAAATCCAGCGCTTTCAAATACATGACTGCACAACGGCGGGCAGTAGCAGCGTCAATTGCAATTTCCAGGCCGCCGACTTTAAAAGTTTTATCGAAATAGGTCAGCTCGATCCGGCGCTGGACATCTGCAGGCAGCGCATTGAAAGCGGTCTCCACCTGCGAATTCTGCCAGTCTCCGGCTTTCGCCAGCATCACTTCCGACAAATCCAGGGTAATCATCGGCATCCCCGCTGACAATGCGACATCAATATCCGGAATATTTTTCAGATGGTCGCCGTCAGCGCCGAATCCATCCTTATAACCGGCTTGAAAGACCATGAACGTGGCGTCATCAACCACCTGGCGATAGGTTCTGCCGGTGAGATCGAGTTCGCGCATAGACTGCTGTGCCAGCACCGGAGTCGCATCAAAATGTTTTACCGCGGCAATATGGCCGACACTGGCCAGACCAAGCCGGTCGCCGCAACCGATTGTAGTTTTGCGGTTGCGGAGCGATATCGGAGCAGTCCACGGGAAAAGCGTTCTGAGCAATTGTGCATTATGCTCATTTAACGGACATTTTCTGGCAATTACGCCGCAGTCGCCAATCTGCTCGCCGGAGAAATCCGCGATCAGTCCGTCTTCGCGACTGGATAAAACCAGGATAAATTTTGATTGAGAATCACAAGCCATCGCGACAATCGCATTGTCCTTTTTCTGAACAGAGTCTTTATAGAAAGCAACGTTGCTGCTACTATGATTGTGAATGTTCTTTCTGATATGATCTTCGCCGGCCCCGATTAAAGTAGATGCATGCTTGAGTAATTCTTTCATATTCCGTTCCTCTTGATTAATAATTTATATTTACAATTTGATGAAATCTTATCCCCGGCATGTGCCATCGTTGGCCATGCCTCATAAAAAATAAAATCAAACAATCTGAAATATATTCCGGAAATACATTATTTCAAGATAATCGAAAAATTAAAAGAGGCCGGACTGAAAACATTAAAATCTCTGTGCTTGCCGATAACGGTAAATTGTTCAACGCCGATTTCCCGGTTGTTGTCAAAGTTAAAAATTTTTACGAATTCCCGCTTCTCTTTTTTCGTTTTTCTTTCATGTGCATGTATTTTCCGTTACCCCATATTAACGTTCTTTGGCGTTCATTCGCGGTTAAACAGATTTTTACCGCAAAAACCATGAGTTTAAATACTGCATTTATCGCGTTATTTGAGCCTGTTTTCACCGCGTCCGTTGACAAATCCTCTAATAGTAAAAGACCAATTGAAAGTTAAAAAATGGGCGGTTGCTGTCTGAAATTAAGGATTTAATTAACTTTATGGAAGGAGTGCGCTCCCAGGCGTTACCTTCTTTACATATCAAGTTTTCGTAGAAACTGCATTTAACTTCCTTATTTACAGTTATTAACACAATATAAAATTGACAAAACTGCTAATAGTAAAAAGACAAGAGTTTTAACTTTCTTTTTTAATTTTGTGTCTTTTTGTGTGTTTTGTGGATAAAACAAGGATTTGGTTTATGGATGGATTTAAATTTACAGACGACCAGTTTTTGGCGCTGAAACTGATCGGGGGCGCGGTTAAGAACCTGCTTTTGTTCGGCGGTTCGCGTTCGGGCAAGACGCTGGTTCTGCTGTTTTCGATTGTGCTGCGGGCGATCAAAGCGCCGGGCAGCCGCCATGCGGTATTCCGTTTCCATACCAACTCAGTGCGGCATTCGGTGCTGCTGGACACCTTCCCGAAACTGATGAAAATGTGTTTTCCGGGTATTCAATATAAAGGAAATATGCGGGACGGTTTCATCAAACTGCGGAACGGTTCGGAAATCTGGTTCTGCGGTCTGAACGACAAACAGCGGGCGGAAAAAATCCTCGGATGCGAGTTCGCCACGCTATACTTTAATGAATGTTCGGAAATCAGTTATCCGGCGGTGACCACCGCCATGACCAGACTGGCGCAGAAAGTCAAAATCCTCGGCACGGAAGAGTTATTGCCCAATAAAGCCTATTTCGACTGCAATCCGCCGGGCAAGTCGCACTGGTCATATAAGCTGTTCATCC
>TBL_comb47_HYPODRAFT_10005355_pt1 | contig 14312 bp, 12 predicted proteins | sample TroBogypolimnion_40_FD_10682 | JGI IMG/M metagenome (IMG submission 10682)
CTCATCTATTACAAGCCGATAAATAAAATAAAAAAGGCCCTAATTGCTTAGAGCCATTTTACTGATAGTTTTAATGTTTACTTAGTGCTTGCGATTTTTACCCAGACCATATAAACCGCCAGAGATAGTCCTGACTGATTTAAAAGTGGCCTCGAAAATCTTAGTACTAACATTAGTTTTTCGGTATGGCCGGCTTTTAATACATTCTAAGACGAAATCATCAGTGGCGGTTTTTTTTAATTCGGCGATTCTTTGATCAATGCTTGATAAGGCCGCTTTTACATTACCACGATTAAAAGCGACTAAAGCCTCAGGTGGAAATATAAATGAAGTAGCATATTTCCCGCCCCTGATTCGACCAAAAAATTTACGATCAATTATTCGATTAGCTTGATCCTTTTGCCCCTGATAAGATAAATAGGTGAATTCTTTCGTCTGCCCACCAGAAGTTATTAGAAAAGCCATAATTTTGGCACCCAATCGATTGTTGTGCAGCCAAATAACCGGAATATCATAATCGGAAGCTAAACCAACATCTTGTTTACTAACAATATCCGTTCCGAGACAAGCGCCATTTTGGATTTTCTGCCATAAAAATGAAAAAATTTTTTGATTTATTTTATCCATATTTTTTGTTTTTTTAAGGTTCGATAATTTTGAAATACTAGTACATATTTCTGTTGTTGTCAACGCTTAAAGGTTTGCTAAACCCCGATTTCCCTGCTATAATGGAAGTAACAATAGTTTTAAAATTAATTGAAATACTCCTAATCTATGGGTGTTTTTTATGTTTATGAGTGAACAAGACAAAAAAAATAGCTATGGCGCCGATGCCATCACCGTTCTTGAAGGGCTAGACCCTGTTAGAAAACGTCCCGGCATGTACATTGGCTCCACTTCATCGGCCGGTTTGCATCATTTAATTTGGGAAGTGGTTGATAATTCCATTGATGAAGCGATGGCTGGTTATGCTACTGAAATCAAAGTTGTCTTAGGTAAAGATAATATGGTATCGGTCGCTGATAACGGCCGCGGTATTCCGGTTGATAAAATGAAAGCCACTGGCATCTCGGCACTGGAAACCGTTTTAACTAAACTTCACGCCGGCGGAAAATTTGGCGGTGGCGGCTATAAAGTCTCCGGCGGTCTTCATGGTGTGGGCGTCTCGGTGGTTAATGCTCTAAGCACTTATCTTAAAGCGGAGGTGCGTCGAGATGGCAAAACTTACATGCAAGAATTTAAAATCGGCATTCCTCAGGCCCCCGTTAAAGAAGTGGGTAAGAATAAAGAAAACGGAACCACAATCACTTTTCAAGCTGACCCGACCATCTTTACCGAACTCGAATATAATTGGGGTAAAATTTTAGACCGCTTAAGGCAGCAGGCCTACTTAACTAAAGGTATTACCATTAATATCAGCGATGAGCGCGAAGGCCATCGTGCTAAAAAATATAAATTTCATTTTGAAGGTGGCATTAAATCCTACGTCAAATCTTTACATCGTGGTAAAACTAAAAAACACGATACGATTTTTTACATTGACAAAGATGTCAGCGATTGCAAAGTCGAAATTGCTTTGCAATATAATGATGAATATAACGAAACGGCCATTGCTTTTGCCAATAATATCCATAACCCTGAGGGTGGAACACATATGGTTGGTTTTAGAACCGCACTCACTCGAACTCTAAACAATTACGGCCGCGGCTAAAAATTTACTGAAAGAAAAACAAGAAAATCTAACCGGTGAAGACGTGCGCGAAGGCTTAACGGTTATTATCAGTGTTAAGCTGCCCGACCCTCAGTTTGAAGGCCAGACTAAAGGCAAACTAGGCAACGCGGAAATGAAAACTTACGTCGAACAAACTTTTGGTGAAGCGTTTAATACTTTCCTGGAGGAAAATCCGAAAGAGGCGGAAGCGATTATCGGTAAATGCGTGTTATCTTCGCAGGCTAGGCTCGCGGCTCGCTCCGCACGGGCGACAATTCTTAGAAAAGGCGCTTTAGAAGGTATGACTTTACCCGGTAAACTAGCTGATTGTTCATCTCGCCATCCTGAAGAATGTGAATTATATATTGTGGAAGGCGATAGTGCTGGAGGCTGTTTTTCTTCTAACACTAAAATAAAATTAACGGATGGACGAAACTTATCTTTTAAAAATTTAGTCAAAGAAGATAAAAGGGGCAAGAAAAACTATTGCTACACCATTAAAGAAGATGGAAATATCGGTATTGGGCAAATAATAAACCCCCGAATAACCAAAAATGACGCCGAGGTTATAAAAGTTATCTTGGATAATGACGAAGAAATAATTTGCACTCCAGATCATAAATTCATGTTGCGTGATGGTCGTTATAAAATGGCCAAAGATTTGAAGTCGGGTCTATCTCTAATGCCTTTATATGAAAAACTTTCTAAAAAAGAAGGTCATATTGCCATTGAAGGCTACCCCATGGTATTAAACCCGGCTAATTCAAATTGGGTGTTCGCCCATGTTCTTGCCGATAGATATAATCTGGAAAATAATTATTATTCTGAATCAGAGGGCTTAAACAGACATCATGTTGATTTCAATAAATTAAACAATAATCCTGACAATATAATCAGAATGCACCGAACAGATCACATGGCTTATCACCAAAAAATGATCCACATGAGCTTACTCAGAAAAGATGTCAAAGAAAAAGCCAAGCTTGCCCACCAAAAACCAGAATATAAAGAAAAAGTAAGCCAGATAATGAGTGCTCCAAAAATGACAGAAATGTTAAGCGCTAGAGCCAAAAGGCAATGGGAAAATGAGGAGTACAAAAAATTTATGGCTAAAAAGTTTTTAGACTTTTATAATAGCAATGCAAAGTATCGAGAAAATAGTAATAAATTATTGAATGAAGCTCAAAAAGAATATTGGGCCGATACTTCTAATAAGAAAAAACAAGCAGAAAAAGTCACCAAGTTTTTCGCCGAGCACCCTGAGCATAAAAATATATTGTCAGATAAAGCTAAAGAGCAATGGATGAATGAAGAACTTTTAGCTTGGCGCGCCGAAGAAACCAAAAAACAATGGACAAAAAGCTTTAGAGAAAATAGAAAAAAAGCTTACAACGAAACCTATTACCGTCACTCAATGTCAGTCATGAAACAAACATTGGAAAAATATGGGACTATAGCTTGGTATGAAACGATCCGTAAACAAAAAAGAGAGACTAATTTATTAAAATTAGACACTTTAACAAATCGTTTTTTTGCTTCCGACGAAAACAAATTATTAGAAGCGGTTCAGCTATACAATCATAAAATTAAAAAAATTGTTAAGCTAAACAAACGTGCTGATGTTTATGATATTGAAGTTCCCGGTACTCACAATTTCGCTCTAGCCAGCGGCGTATTTGTTCATAACTCTGCTAAACAAGGACGTAATCGTCATTTTCAAGCCATTTTGCCGCTACGTGGTAAAATTTTAAACGTGGAGAGAGCTCGACTTGATAAGATGCTAGCTAACCAAGAAATTAAAAATTTAGTGATTGCCATGGGCACCAACATCGATGATCAATTCGATGTGGATAAATTAAGATATCACCGCATTATTATTATGACTGATGCCGATGTCGATGGCGCTCATATTAGAACCTTACTACTAACTTTATTTTTCCGACACTTCCCACACTTAATTGAAGGCGGCCATATTTATATTGCTCAACCACCACTTTATCAGCTAAAAAAAGGCAGCACCGTTCATTATGCTTACAGTGATGAAGAAAAATTAAAGTTAGTAACCGAAATGGGTGGCGTACCTGATGATGCTGAAGTGGTTGAAGAGAATGATGATGGTGAAACAGAGATTATTGATAGCGAAGATGGCGAAGAAACTAATGATGAAGTTAAGGGTGATAAAAAGAAAGCGGTTAAAATTAATATTCAAAGATACAAAGGTTTAGGAGAAATGAACGCGGAACAATTATGGGAAACCACGATGGACCCGTTAAAGCGTATCGTTAAACAAGTAACTAACGAAGACGCGGCCAAGGCTGATCAGATGTTTGATATGTTAATGGGTGATAATGTGGCGCCGCGAAAAAATTTCATTCAAACTCACGCTAAGAAAGTTACTAATTTAGATATTTAAATTATAATCTATGCTTTTGCCGTATTTTGCGTTCCCGGTCATTGCGTTCATGTTTGCTCAAGGTACCAAGATTTTCCTAAAATCTTTAGGTACGCACAAACTGCATTGGCGCGATATCTTCGCTTATTCGGACATGCCCTCCGGGCACACCGCCACGGTCGTTTCACTGGCCGCGATTATCGCTTTAAGAATCGGCCTGTACAGCGCTGAGTTTGCCCTGTCATTGGTCTTTGCTTCTATTGTTATTACCGATGCGATTGGTCTGCGCAATTATTTAGGTCAGCATGGTCGGACCTTAAATATCTTAGTTAAAGATTTAAAAGAAGATGATTTTTTGGATAATTCTTATCCGAAACAACTAGAGCATATCGGACACACTCCGTTTCAAGTGGCTATTGGGGCGCTTATCGGCATCTTAGTCAGTGTCGCCGGTTTCTGGCTTTTCTAGTTTACAAAAAATGGCCGTGCCTTAAAAGACTGGCCATTTTTTTATATTTTCCTATGTCTTATAAAATAAAAGTTGGAGTCATAATTACCGACGAACAAAACAGAATCCTACTGATAAAAGAAAAGACTAGAAAAAATTCAACACCATTATGGAATACCATTAAAGGTACTTACGGGGACTTTAAAGAAGAAAGTATTTTTGAAGCCGCTATTCGAGAAGCCTGGGAAGAAGCTGGGGTAAAAGTTGAACTTACTAGTTTATTAGGCTGCTATGTGGCTCAAAAAAATAATGAACCCTGGACTCAATTTGTTTTTCTGGCTAAAATAAAAGAAGGTTCGCCATGTTTAGCAAAACCAGAGGAACAAATTAAAAGAGATGAATTTATTTCTGAATTAAAATGGTTTACAATTTCCGAGCTTAAAAAAATTAAACCGGAAGAATTCATTTCCAGTCGTGTCTACATTATAATTAATGATTGGCTGGAAAACAAAAAATATGATATCAAAATTGTAAAACAAATTAATTAATAAAAACGACTTAGCTCTAAACTAAGTCGTTTTTATTTAAAATAAACTTTTTCCCATTAAACCGTCGGGCGGCGTAATATTTAAAATTTTTAAGATTGTCGGCGGTACATCGTCTAAAGTTCCGATGGCCGGTACTAAACTTAAATCGCTACCTAAAGTTTCCGGAAAGCCGATATTTTTCCCTTGGTAATCTTGATTTACGATGATAAATGGCACAGGATTATCGGAAATCCCTGATTCCGGCAACTCGGTGGCGGCATTTACCATGGCTTCGGCGTGGCCGTAGGCGGCAGTGATAATTAGCAATCCTTTATTTTTTAAAACAGCGGCCACAATTTTTCCTAAATTTTTATCCAGACTTTTCGCGGCCGCCTGGGCCGATTCTAAATTACCGCTAGCTGAAACTAAGTCTAAATTAGCCAAATTAATTATTAAAAAATCATGCAAACCTTTTTTGATATCACGTAAGGCCAGCTGGGTTATTTCCGAAATTACCTGTTCTGGATCTTCGGGGCGCTTACCTGTTTTAGAAGAAACCACTTTTAATTCTTCTCTATTTAATAATTTATCACGGCCGCCATTAAAGTGGTGCCAGGATAAAATCAATTTTTCGCTCTCAGTCAGATTAAGCTGGGAAAATCCCGCGACAGCTAATTGCTTGGAAAATTGGCCGGCCGCCCCTAAACTGCGATATCTAGTGCCCAAATCTTGGCTGCCGGCGCTTAGTAAAGCGGTTGGATAATTTTTGGTTAAAGCTGAAAAATTTTTAAGCTTCAAATTAAAAAAAACATTACCCGGCTGATAAGACGCCACCCCCCAAGAATCTAGCAGCAGCATAACTACTGGCCGAGGTAAGTCGGCTTTATTTTTTATCAGATCAGGATTATCTGGTTCGTTTGTTTCCATAAATAATATCTTCTAAAATAAGTAAACGATTCCATTTAGCGACTCTTTCGCCGCGCACCGGGGCCCCGCCCTTTAAATAATCAGCGGCAGCAGCTACCGCTAGGTCAGCGATAAAATCATCATTAGTTTCTCCAGCACGCTGGCTGATAATTATCTTATAATTATGCCGCTTCGCTAATTTAAGGCATTCTATCGTTTCTGTCAACGAACCAACCTGTCCGGGAATAATTACAATCGCATTACTTAAACTATTTTTTAAAGTTGCTCTTAATTTATTAACACTGGTAACATACAAATCATCGCCCGCTAAAATTAGTTTATCGCCCAATTCCTCGGCTACTTGCCGCCAACCCTCACTATCTTCCGGGGCCGCCGGATCTTCCAAATAAACTAAAGGAAAATGGCGCAACCATTCATTATATAAACCGACTAAATTATTGCTCGTAAAATGGTTATCATCCAAAGAAAAAACATATTTTCCGCTGACTTCATCATATAAAGCCGCGGAGCCGATATCCAAGCCTAAACGCGCCTCCTGTTTAGGGTCATAACCGGCGGCTATAGTGGCCGCCATAATCAGTTCTAAAGCTTGTAGACTGGAATTCATATCCGGCGCATAGCCACCCTCCGAACCGGTATCGGTGTCATAATCTGATTGCTTAAGCAGACTTCCGAGCGAATGGTAGATTTCTGCCCCGGCGCGCAACATGGCCGCATAAGGTCGAGATTCTTTTTGAAAAATATCCGCGTGAGCGTTTAAAACTAATAAATATTCTTGAAAATCTAAATTAGTATCCGCGTGGCAACCACCATTAAACATAGTTAAAATCGGTGCCGGAATCGACATCGCCGCCTTTTCAAAAAAGTTTTCGTTAAGATATTCGTGCAAAGATTGTTTATTTGACTTGGCCGCGGCTAGAGCGACGGCGAGCGAGACGGCTAAAATAGTATTACTGCCTAATTTTCTTTTATTATCTGTACCGTCTAAATCAATCATTGTCTTATCAATTTCCGCCTGCTTAAAAGGTGACATTCCCACTAAAGCCGGGGAAAGGATATTTTCGATTGTTTGTGCGGCCAGCTGTACGCCTTGTCCAAAATAACGCGCTTTATTTTCGTCTCTTTTAAAAATCGCTTCGGAGTTATTTAGATCTGATCCGGCCGGCACGCTCGCTGAAGCCTCGACTCCATTATCAAGAATTACCGTCGCTTGAGTCGTCGGCCAGCCACGGCTATCTAAAATTTCTCGAGCGCTAATTTTTTTAATTTTAGTCACCATATTTTTATGAAATTAATTTCAAAAAGTCCGCTTCATTTAAAACGGTCACGCCTAATTTTTGCGCTTGAGCTAATTTACTGCCCGGATCACGGCCGACAACTAGATAGTCAGTTTCGCGAATCACACTGTCTTTTACTTTACCGCCTAAAGCCATAATTTTCTTTTTGGCTTCACTGCGGGACAAGATGTCTAAAGTTCCGGTGAGTACAAAAGTTTTATCAGCTAAGGCGCCGCCATTTAATTTTACACTTAAAAGGGCGCGAACTCCAGCCGCTTCCAATTTCTTCAGCAATAATAGAGTGTGTTCATCGCGCCAAAAATCATAAAGCGCCTGAGCCACCACGGGACCGACATCCTCCAATTCCTGCCAGGCCTCTAAATCAGTCTGATTAAAAAATTTGGCTAAATTCGTCGGGGTTATTTCCGTGTCCTTAAGTTCTTGTGCCACTTTATCAGCTAAAAATTGAGCGCTTTCGGCCCCAACATGACGAATGCCTAAAGCGTAAATAAAACGGGCTAGCGGAATAATCTTATGAGTGTTAATGGCCGCCATCACATTATCCGCTTTTTTTTCAGCAAACCTTTCGAGACTTAGTAAATCGGATTTTTTCAAGCTATAGATATCCGCGGCGTCTTTAATTAAACCTTCTGAAACAAATTGTTCAACTAATTTTTTACCCAAGCCTGACATATCGACCGCATCTTTAGACACAAAATGGATTAACTGACGAAGGGTCACGGCAAAACATTTAGGATTAACACAGCGGAAAGCCACCTCGCCGGTGACTCGCTCCACTTCTTGCCCGCAACGCGGACAAAAACGCGGCGCCTTAATTTTTTTCTCTTGGCCGCTGCGCAGATTAGTTAAAACTTCCACTACTTTCGGAATTACATCGCCGGCGCGCTCAATAATAACCGTATCACCGATCATTAAATTCAAACGTTCAATTTCATCAAAATTATGCAAAGTCGATCGAGAAATAGTCGCCCCCGCCACGCTGACCGGTTCTAAAATCGCTGTCGGCGTGAGCGCTCCCGTGCGACCCACCTGCCAAACGACATCTAAAACTTGCGTCGTCGCTTGTTCAGCGGAGAATTTATAAGCCATCATGTAACGCGGCGCCTTACCAACAACGCCCAGTGTTTCCCACATTTTTAAATCATCAAATTTAACCACGGTGCCATCAATGATATAAGGCAAGCTGTCTCTTTTCTTAGCGACGAAGTTATAAAAATCAAAAACTTCTTTTAAACCGTGACAAATTCGGTTTTGTTTAACTGTTTTAAAGCCTAATAAATTAGCTAATTTATCCGCGCTGGCTCGAGTCATAATTATCTCCCCACGATGATAATCGGCAATTAGAAGATCATAGGCAAAAAATTCTAATTCTCGCTCCGCCGTTATTTTCGAATCAAGTTGGCGCAATGATCCAGCGACTGCGTTGCGCGTATTAGCCAGTAGCGGCCGGCCTTCTTTGGCATATTTTTGATTCAGCTTAATAAAAACGTCATTTGACATAATTGCCTCACCGCGCAACTCGATTTCATTATTCGCTAGTAGATTTAAAAAGTTTTTAGCATCCGCTTCTTTTAAACCGATAGTAATTAGTTCTTTAAGTTCCGGTTCCCGAAGCCGCAGCGGAATACTGCTAATGGTGCGCGCGTTCAGAGTCACATCTTCACCCACCTTTCCGTCGCCGCGCGTGGCCGCTTTAACCAGCAAGCCCTTGTCATAATGGAGGGCCACCGCCAGTCCGTCTAGCTTAAGTTCGCAATAATAATTATCAACGAGCGGCTGGCTTAAGTAGCGACGATTGCGATTCTCCCATTCCAGCATGTCATTTTCCGAAAAAGCATCATAGAGCGAAATCATTGGCCGGGTATGGACAACTTTTTTAAATTTGGTATTAACTTCACCGGCTACCCGTTGAGTCGGCGAATCAGGAGTAATGAGCTCCGGGTAGTCATTTTCAATCCGAAATAACTCCAGCTTTAAACTATCCAGTGCCGCCGGAGAAATAGACTCTTGATCTAAAACGTGATAATTATAGCGATGTAAATCAATCTCTTTTTTAAGTTTTGCCAGGCGTTGTTTCGCCTCAATTTTAGTCATCATAGTTTAATTATATCAGTTATTGGCGACTCTTGCCAAACAAAAAAAATCCTGATTTTTTAGGTCAGGATTTTTTTATTTTCCCAGTAATAATTTATTGGGCTGGAGTTGTAGCGGCTGGAGTATTAGCTCCTTGAGCACCCTTTTGAGCGTTGTTAATGAAAGTGATCACATCCGTGACGTTCTTAGTGTTAGAAGCTGTGGCTTGTTCAAGTTGGCTGATACGAGCCGCGTTGTTATTTAAAGTGGTGTTGAATTGAAAGAAAACCACAAATAAAGCGCCAATAAGCAGACCAATAATTAATGGAACAATAGTTTCTCTTCTCATAGTTTTAGAATTTAAATCGCCAGCAGATGAAAATTTTCTTCCGGCTGGGCGTTTATAATTATTTTTTAGTTTGTGATTGAGCATTAGAAATACTGGTGTTGATAAAGTTGACGACACTTTGAATCTTGTCGCCATCATCAACAACCGAAGTTTGAATAGAATTTAATTTTTTGTCTTGTTGGTTTAACTGATAAGCAAAATAACCAAAGATGGCCACTAAGATTACCAGCGCCACACCGATTAAAATTGGACCGGTTGATGTTCTGCGCATAAGTTAAAAAGATAAGCGAGCAGGTGCCTTAAAATAAGTAACGAGCGAGCTTATTGATATTTTATTTACAAATTATATTTACAGAAATAATTATAGCATTTTTGCTAAATACTTACAAATAAAAAAAACTACCTATTTTTTAGATAGGTAGGCTTTTTAATTAGTCGCGATAGTAGCGATTTATCTCGCTATCGTATAGCAGCTCGTAGTTGCACCGGAAACGGATAATTCAAAAATATTCCCGACCGGTGAAGACTGTATAAATTTCAAGGCCCAAACTTCGGTACCAACTTTAAACGACAAAGTATCGCCTAAAACGGTGCCACTACTTGAGATTGTTTCGCCGGTTGTTAAATTATAGATAGCTATGTTTCCGCTTTTAATGGCTAAAACATTAGTCTCTGTTTTTAACAAACCGCTAAAACGATCAACCCCTTCAGCTTGAGCAGCAAAGTCACTCGCGACAAAAGGAATTTTTTCAGCTTCAATGGTTTGGATATTAATATCTTTAGCGGTATCGGTCTTAGAAATTTTAGCTTCAACTGTTGCTAAGTCCATATCGCTGGCAGTCAGCGGTTTCCAGGTGATATTAGTAACCTGAAAATCAGCCGAATTAGCGTCAACAGAAAAACCTTTGACCACTAAATTAATATTATTGAGCACTTTAGCTTCCTGAGCCTTAGAAACCTCAAATAATACATCATTAGGATAAATAAATTTTTCTATTTTTCCGCTTGTTTGATCAAAATATAAAACAGAAGTCGTTTCACCGACTTTGGCAGACTTTAAAAATAATCCACCCGTTACCGCCGCTTGAGGTTTATCCACCAAAATGGTTTTCTGACAAGCCGCTAAAAATAAGGTCATAGTCACAACGACCAGAAGAAAAATGATTTTTTTCATGATGTCTGATTTTTGGTTTTAAATTTAAAGAACTATTTAATAAATATCATTTATAAAAATATTTGTCAATAGATTAAATTTGGGTTTTAAAAATTAATCCCCACATTGACGACTACCTGACGAACCTCGCCACCATCTGATTTAGCCGAAAGCATTAAAAATAAATTATGCCCGTTGCCAACATCATGTCTGATGCCGGCTTCAATACCTGCCACATCTTTATAGGGAGTTAACTTCTTAAACTCCTGATTATAAAGTTCCAGAAAAGCTCTGAGTTCAAACTGATTAGTTTCTTTTTTTAAGAAAGAATCAAAATCAAACCGGGCAGAAGCTGGCTGAAACTCACCGCGCAGACGCAAACCGAAATCAATGGCGTTCTTATTGTATTCCAGACCGGCCTGAAACCAAGGAAAAGCACTTATTTTTCTAATATCTGGCGAAGCCATATATTCAGTAGCTTCCAAACCTGAACAGAGATAGGTTCGTTCATTCTTGTCCTTGCTGCCAGGAATTTCAAAACTAACAAAAGGGGCCACCGATCCACTGTATTCCGATTTGATTGGTTTTAAGACTTGGCCGGTTCGCGACAGTTCCTGATTAAAATCGCCTAATTTAGTTACCAGTCCGGCCGTTAATGAAGTATTTAAACTGCATCTTAAATAATCCTCAAAACTGACCGTCGCGTCCCAAGTTCGCGTTTCCCCGCCATTATCAGCGGTTAACTCCAAAACACTATGATAGAAGCCCAGATTAGCAAAAAAGATATTTTTAAAACCTTTCTTGGCTAAAGAAAATTCGGCTGGCACATAGCCGGCTAAATTAAGTCCCTTGATATCTTTCATAAAGCTATTGTACTCGTTATCACTTCTTAACCAATAGGCTTGCAAACCAACATTGCCTTTTTCAATCGACCCTCGAGTCACGCCCGCCTCACTTAAACGTGGAAATAAATCTAATTTATTATCACCGGCAATAAATTCCGGGGCTCTTAAAGATAAATTATCACGATTAGTTAGCTTCTTCATGAGACCAGCAAAATTATTATACCGGTTCTCATACAAAACTTTGTTACCGCCAGCTTCAACCGTTAAATCCGAAATTGTTGGTTTACAAAAATTTTTAACAATCGCGGCGTCGACATCATCTTTGCTTAAAATTGGCCGACCGGAAACAGAGTTAATTAAATGACCACCATCTAATAAAGTAATACCTTGTTCATTTTTTATTTGAACTAAAACATGTCTAGTAGCGCTGACTTCGGTGGCATCTAGATTAAAACCTTTAGCCGCGAGTTCAGAAACTAGAGCGGCTAAATGCCGGCACTCGCCCATCTGTTTGGGGCCAGTCACTTCACCCTGAAAAGACAGAATAGCATTAGCTAGAACATCATTCAGAACAGCCGCCGTGGCATCGTTTTCCGTTTTAGTTTGTTCCTCGGAGTTATTATTACGATTAAGCACTAAACTTAAAAGAGACAGCGCGCCAATTTTTGCTTCATAGGTCATATCTGTTGAACCATTTTTAACTTGCTCAATCAAATTTTGAATTGATAAATTGTCTTTATTGGTTGAAGACAAGAGATCGCCCATAAAAGATGAGCCGGCACTGAATTCATTGCCGTTGGTTTTAAAACCTTTTAAAACTGATTGTTCAGAAAAATAATTAAGCAACATTGAAAAGCCATACTCTGATAAATTACTGGGTACAAGGTTGTTTCCTGCTATTGGAAGATGGTAGGCTTGAGATAACTGCAGGCTCTTATAGGCCGACGCAAAGTCAATCTGACCTTTTTTATAAGCATCCCAAGTAGAAGCATAAGAGCCTAAACCACCGGTTTCCTCAATAGCGTCGATACTCTTAAGCAAAAAATTACCATTAACATAACTTTCGAGCATGTTTTGCGAAGTCTGTATTAATTCCAGACTTTTTTGATCGATTTCTGTTTCCGTTCCAAAAAGTTCTTGATGACCGCGACCGATTGCCGACTGATTAACCAAAGACAAGTTAGTCTCTAAATTAACTTTCCAAGGATTAGCCGTTTTAGAATCAATCACTTTTTTTTCAGCTGGTAATTCTCCCGGAACTTGTTCAGTTGGAGAAATTACCTTGTCTTGGTTTTCGACCTTTCCCTCTTGAGCGTTCCCTTTGAAGGGTGACAGAGCCAATAAGGCTCCTAAAATTTTTTCTTTCATAATATTAATATTTTTTGAGGTCACCCCCCGTGATTATTTACTCTTACTATTTCCCTGTTATTATACAATTAATCTAAAAATAAGTATAGAAAAAAGGACTAATTATTAGAAAACAAAAACCGCCTAAAAATAAGCGGTTTTTACAAAATAACTGTTAATTTCAAGATTTACCAGCTGCTTAAGATATCCGCATCAGAATTAATGACTTTATAGGACATAATATTGCCCTTATCATCTTTAGCAAAAACTTGGGCTTTGACACTTGGCGCTAAGTGAAGCACGGCTTTTTCCGCATCAGTCATAAAAGTGGTACTTGTTTCTTTGATGTAAGGAGTTTTAGAAGAAGCGGCCACTTGATCAAGCACTTTAGTAACAGCATCTTGAATCGCCGCTTTCTGAGCCACGGCTAACGCCTGAGCCGCTTCGTCCGCTTTCTGTTTCGCTGCTAACTCAGCTTGCTGCTCGGCTTGCAAGGTTAAACTAGAAACTGGTGGCACTTCACCCTGAGTCTGATTTAGAGTCGAAGATTTAAGGCTGTTATTTTTAACAAATTTATCAAGAACCAATAAATAAACCAGTCCTCCTAAAATTATAATAGCAATAAAGCTGATAATGTAAATTAATTTTTTATTCATAGATTTTGCTTAAGATTAAGGACAATTACCATAAGGCATGTAGTCAAAATTGATACAGCTACTGCCGGTCCAATAACAGCCCAGTTTAGCGAGGGCCAATGTACATAATGTTTGAGTGCCATAGCTTGAGCATAAAGCTGGGCAATCACTTACACAATTAGAAGGTGTTTCGCCAGCACAGTAATCACATTTTACATTACCACAAGTATTAATTGTACAGGCTGTAGAAACACTGGATCCGGAAACTGATGATTTAAGAGCGGGGCATCTCGTTGGTGGTGCGCCAGAACCAGCCGGACAATAGAACCCAGAAGGACAGGTTTGCGCACTGCTTGAACCGGCGGGACAGTAAGAGCCAGCGGGACAAGGGTTGGTAGTTCCAGAAGATTGACCGGAAGTACAAACGTAACCGGCCGGGCAAGGATAGGTTGTGCCTACCGACATATTAGCATTAGGACAATAATAACCGGCCAGGCAACTGGTCAGTCCAGTAGATCCGGCGGGGCAATAATAACCAGCGATACATCCGACCGGTGTACCACAATTTGCCTGACAAAAAGAACCAGCGGGGCACTGCGTCATTCCC